>Ga0131853_10003126_pt1 | contig 29697 bp, 21 predicted proteins | sample TergutLab28metaG_FD_92764 | JGI IMG/M metagenome (GOLD analysis project Ga0131853, IMG submission 92764) | Labiotermes labralis P1 segment gut microbial communities from Petit-Saut dam, French Guiana - Lab288 P1 (version 2) (version 2) | ecosystem: Host-associated > Arthropoda: Insects >... | reverse complement strand
AATTTTTTATTTAATGTTCGTCAAAATAAATAAAAGGAAAAATTATAGTTCAGTGTAATTTAATCTGTATATCCTTGGATAGCAAATGCTATTAATTTCTTCATGCATGCAAATTATGTAGACCGTAAGTTTCCCAAATAAACTTTTGACATACCATTCTGAATGTCTACAGAAGATAAACCTGATAAAATTGGTACTAAACCTCAGAACATTCTGTTGAAAATGCCTCAAACACCACACACAGGATATGAGTTTCAAGTTTTAAGTTTACCATATTACCAGAAATGAAATGCAGTTCGTGAATGTAAACTTGTTGCTGAGATGCCATGAACAACGACACAGCATTTACATCATCCACTGTAATCTGTATTTAGTTTTATTTGTAATGTGGATTTGTCGGTTCAGCTAGCAGCAATCTCTGTAGTCCAACTTGATGGGAGGAACATCCATCTCTTCAACCTGACAGCTGATAATTTTTGATAAGCTCTAAGATGAAGGTACTGTAGAACACAGTATACGTACGTAGGGTGATTGAAAAGTTTCAAGACTGCCTCTATTTCTCTTTCCCGGTGTTAGACATGGCAACACTGTACTAGGGATTGTGAAAGTCATACATTGACGTGTCTGAACCTGTAGTTGGACAGCTGTGGCCTTGAGGATTTGGTCACAGCGAGTGCAAACACCTAGTACGTTTTGTCATGGCGGATGAGGAAGACATCTGTGTGAAAATACGGCAGAAGTGTGTGATTGATTGTGACGTGCGACGAATCATGGATTCATCATTATGACCCGTTGTCAAAACAACAGTCAAGTGTGTGGGAACACTCAAATTTGCCACCACCCAAAAAATTCCGTTCATCTCCGTCGGTGGGTAAAGTCATTCTTCTGCTGTTCTTTGATGGGCACGGGATGATCTTACAGCACTGGGTTCCCTGTGGGCAGACAGTGAACGGCGCCTATTATGCAAACGTCCTGAAAACCCATTTGCGAGGAGCCATGAGGAAGAAAAGACCGGATTTGATCAAGAAACAGTTGTTTTTGCTCCACATATTGCTGCTGTGGCATTGGCAGCACTCACTGAAATTGGTGGGACAGCACTACAACATCCTCCATACAGCCCGGACTTAGCGCCATGTGATTTCTGGGCATTCCCAACACTGAAAGCACAACTGTGCGGAAAGAGGTTCTCTTCAGATGATGAAGTGAAAAACGCCACGGCCGCAGCACTAAAAGGGATGTCACAAAACAGTCTATTTCATGTGTTTGAATCGTTCATAAAACGCTGTAAAAAATGTATTCAATGTGAAGGCCGCTACTTTGAAAAAGAAAATATTGTAGGGCTTGTAGAGTCATCTGATTCTGAATAAGAAAATCAGTCTTGTAACTTTTCAATCAGCCCTCGTAGAAGAGATAGAGGGTTAACTTCTTAGCTTCAAACTTTAATAGCACAGTTCTATTTATTTTGAGTAAGCAGTAATGTAGAACTGTTCACTTGGAGACATTTATTGTTGTACATATTTTTTTGTATGCACTTCTGACTTCTTGGCTAGAGGAATAATGCCCATTGTTATAGCTTTTGTGAAATCTATATATGAAAGGCTTTGTGGACGTTTCTTTCTTATTTTATCTGAAGCAGTTCTGGGTTTTATGTTTTGTAGAAGAAGCAGATCGCCTCCTCAGAGGGAACCAAAAGCTCGCTCCTTTTCTCCTGGCAAAAGAAAGCTGTCTCCAAAGAGAGAAAGAGAAAGGGTAAGGGAGAGGCCACGGGAGCAGGAAAGAGACAGAGAACGAAGATCTCGTCCAGCCGTCACATCACCCAGAAAAAGAGCAAGGTGACTAGGTCTTTGTGTTTCGAGTTGTGCAGTTAGCATGCTGATTTTCTGGCAAGAGATCATGATGTGATGTAGATGTATGTATAGAAATTACAATAAAAACTGTATTTGCAACTACCAGAATCTCGGGTGGTAGATACTTTATTTACAGAAAGTTGTACTGCCAGTACATTTTTGTTCAATGAATAATATTTTTAAACATTTTGATTAATCATTGGTGTTCACATTTTTTTTTTATGTCTCATATGATGAAATATTGTCAGAAAATATTAAAGACATGCTTGTTTGCTTGGTGAGTGAAATTTGGTCCTTGGGGAGTACATGTTTAGTATTGATCTGAATGTTAGAAGTTTAATAGCAAATTGTATAGGAATGTTTAGTTGTCAGTTCAGACTTCAAAGGTGTAGGGGTAATTAAATTTTCCTAATGTTGTTTGGGGAGGTTGCATCACTTACATACCGTGAGTAATGGTTTGCAAGTGGATACTGTTATGTGGTTAATTTAAGTTGCATTTCTAGATTCCTTTGCATAGGTGTGATTTATTCTGTGGGTATATTGGCATTTTTGTGGTGAAAGGGAATGACTGCAGTGTATGTTGTATAAAACTCTGATTGTTTGTACTTAATGCTAAAGTTTTTTTTTTTTTATTTCACACAGTAAAATCAACAAGTGCACATATATAAAATGTGTTTATCACACGATATACATTACTGACATGTGTCGGTCACCATCACAATCAGGGTAATTGATGAGATTACAAGGAGTCCAAACAAGTTGTTAAAATGCATGTGTGAACCACTTAATCTTACGAGATTTGAGATACTTTGTAACATTTAGTGGTTCATTTATGCATTTTAACAGGAAGTTTGAGACATACTTTGTAGCATTAAGTAGTTCACTTACAGATTTGAACAGCTGGTTTGGACTCCTTGTAGTCTTATAAATTACCCTGATGATGATCACAATGGTGATTGAAACATGTCACTAATCAGTAACACATGATCAACACATTTTACATACATGCATTTGTTGGTTTTGTTGTGTGAGTTGAAATATTCATTTAATGCAGGGATATAGAACATATTTACCTGAAGTTTTTGTTTGACTACCATTGATGTGAACATTTTATATCAAGACTGTTATGTGTTGGAGGTTTGCAATACAAGGGTTGCAGTCAGAATTTTAGTCTAAAAAGTGTTAGGCTAATAGTCAGTTTGTAGCATATTAACCCTTGTCCAGTTGAATTTTTTCACCATGTTATCCTTTGCACCAAAACCATGTATGTGAAGCCTGGCTGTTTCTTCATCAAGTACATACAGGTATAATTTTGCATACACAGACCCACTACTTTCATCATTATATCCTTGCACTGCCATTAAGGCAGAGATGGCTTTATGACCAAAGTTGTTCATAGTGATAGCCATAATAGAACTGGTTTTTTTCTTCTGAAGTCATTGTTGTGGTCCAAGTGTGACTGCACATACACATTTTGTCATAAATGTTTGTATTTTAGTGTATTTCCCATAAACAAGAAAAGCTTCTAAGATGACCTCCCTTTTTGTGTGCCCCCTCCTTTAAATTTCTGAACCATTTGAAAAACTAATACAAAATTTGATATGCTTAGTATGTTAGAGGAGTCCATTCCATTTTCATGTATCTTATTTTCTCACAAACTGTTCGAACAGTAAGGTGAATTTGTGCACGGGAAATCTGTCTAATAAGAAAGTGAGCTTAATGAAACTTGAGATGAGTGTTAATCCACAGGAGATTATCCTGTTGCAGTACTGTGTATTTTTCTAACATCAGTAATAACAGCTTGGAAGACTTGTACTTGTATGGCAGGAGTGACACTAGTACTACTTGTCAGTCCTGAAATGATACCTTTTACCATGATGGTGACTAATGAACCATTGCTACACTTTATATATGAAATATTGTTTTTAAGTCAATAGGTACAAGCATGGTGACAGTTTACATCTTCATAGTCCAGTAAATGGAACTTATAATACAGAACTTTATGCTTTAGTAATGAGCTCTTGAAAAATAAAGTTACAGTAATAATACTAACAGATATTGGGGGTTCTAAATCTGTGCCTTAGGAATAAGTTGTGCGCATAACTCCTGTCTTAACTTTCAAAGTGAAAACATTTTATGTGCAGGACAAAGAGCCCTGAAACATCTGCTGTTAGCTCGACAAGAGAAGGTGGTCATTTAGGATCGTACAGTGGAAGTGTAGGAGGGCCTGCAGATGTATCTCCTGGTCGGACCTATCAGGGATTGCCAGGTTCATACCCACAAGGGGGGCCTGGTTCAGATGTGGACCATCCTAACAGAAATATGGTGTCACTGAGTGAAAGGTACATTCCTCTTGACAGGATGCATTGTTGAGTATTTTTATTTTGAAATGTATGTGTTATTCATTAATAGACCATTAAATAGGAGTCATTTTTAAGTGGTTATGTACAGTAACACCTAGTTAATTCTTAGTGCTGGGGAGCAAAAAATGGGGTTAGAAATGTTCGATTTTAGATAGTCCGATTTTTTCAGTCCACATTGTCATAAGGTTACTTAAAATCATGACATAACATTGTAACTTACAGTTCTTTTATATAGCAGTGTAATTATATACTAATTTTTTTCGTTATTTATTTTGTACACACCTATAACATAATGTAATACCATAAATACAGAAAAACCCAGTCATTAACATTTGTCAAACCTAGATTGATGTTCATTGTCATTGTTTCTTTAATAGGAGTTGCTTGAATCTTGTTTAAAACTGTTTGTGTACACTTTTGACACAAAGTCTTGCAGTTCATCCACAGCTTTCATGATGTCACTTGCACATTCTACTGTATCCAGCAATGACAATGCCATTATAGCATCCTGGCGAGGGGGTGGGGTTTCCTCCATCTTCTCCTCTTCCTCACCCACCATGTGCTCTGTGCTTGGGCCAGAGCAATCCAAACTTGTCGGCTGATCTGTGGTTGTTGGGACAGATTTGTCAACATTCAGGAGTTCTTTGGAAGTACTGGGGACAATCAATGTGGCCTTGCAGTTCCACCCATTCACAGTTTTCTTCATCACTGTTGGTATTGACTGAACTAGCAGTGCCAAAGCCACAATTTGTAAAGCAGGTGTAAATTACTGCAGGCATGTTGAATTCCCATGCCATGGAGACACCTTACATGGCATCCAAGGTGTTCCATTTTCTTACCTCTCCTGTGGTAACATCCCTGTATGTTTTTCATGACAAGAAATGCACTAGATGCATTCCTTAGGTCCTTCTCTCCCTTTAACGCTGGAATTCTCTTTGGTTTTGCATTAAAAAAAGTGCCATTTCATTCAGGTTAAAAATGTCCTTCAGAGCATACTTGGTGATGATTGGTTTCACATTTTCTGGTCACTTCTCTGCTGAACCCAGGTCTGCTGCAGTCCCTTCTTCACTTGCTCAGTGCCATAATGTTACCTCTCTCTTTTAAATGCTGTGTCCATCTGTTGGAGCATTTAAAATTCATGCCCATCTTCAGGACTGTTTCATCAGCCTTCACTTTCACCATTTGTCCATCCACTGGAAGTCTGTTCTCTCAAGCATGGCAAAACCATTCAAACAACTTGTCTTCCATATTGCCATGTTTTGCGCCAAGAATCCTCATGTGCTTCAAAATATTGCGCCCGTGCAAAACCTGATGTTCAGTAGGATCCTCCCCCTTTTTATGTTGGCAGTGGCATTCCATAAGTTTGAGCCATTTCACTTTTACTTCTTTCATTTTTATCCACTTCTCTGATCGCCACCAATTTTGCTGCTGTTGTCTTGCTCATGTTCTTTGTCCTCTTTGCACCCATACTTTCTGCACTGTGTGCAATAATCAGTTCAAAAGACAGTTATATGATACATGTCATGACACTTCTCATTGTACGAAACATGCACTTTCTTCACCTTGACCTTCACAACATGCAGCAACACACATTATGACACACGCTTGTTCATAAGGTTTTGCAGCCTAACAGATAACACTATCTAAATGGCCGAAGGAATTTCAAGGGTGTAGAGAACACATGCTGCTGAGTTTTGTTTAATGAAGTGCCATTTTTATGCTAAAATAATTTTGAATAATCAAATTATAGTTGCAGGAAAATTTCTTTGAATTAAAGATTCACTGTATTTTGAATTAACCGGATTAAATTACAGTAAAGGTCCTATAGTTTGAGCTGGGGCATGAATTTGTACTGAATTAACTGATACTTTGAATTTACTAATACTGAATTAGCATGGTTTTACAGTGTTTAATTTGTAAGCAGTCCATAGAATACGAATTACTTTGAAAATTATTATTTCATTTCCTTTGACCTTACGTAAATGTAATATTTAAGCTGTACCAGTGGTTCTTTATTCTAGCCAACTAAATGTCAGTGTGAACTTGCAAATGAATGCAACTTCATTTTATAAACCTGCTACTGAGTAATCATATGAGTGTTTTTATTGACTGGAAACCATCGTCACTATTATCAGTTGTAACATGTTTACAGATTCATAATACGACCCCTGCAGGTCAGGGTCTTCGTCCATGAAATTTTTCCAACTGCTTTGAAATATTGATACATATTTCAGTGACTGTATGTGTTATGTTAGCAAGTGCAGGGATGGGTGTGGGTGTGCGTGTGGTTTTTTTTCCCTGTTACTTCTTTCCCCCCCCCCTTCGGCATCCAGATATTTTCATTTATGTTTAGGGTAACGAAACACTGCGCTTCTAGGCAATGATTTGTTGAATAATTTGCTTTCATTTCACACATAAATGTGAGCATATGTAGCCAGGTTTGACTTATGTTGACTGTTCTTCAATTATGAATCATTCACAATTGTAGATTTCATGGATCAAGTGGACCAGGATCATACGTAAAGGATCAGTCTGATCATCCTGTGTTCCGTGGCCCAGAAGGTTCAGGCTTTGATGTGAATGAACTGAAGAAAATAACAGTGGATATCAGACGTAACTTACCAGTCGACATGGTTCCTATAGAGCGCAGCATTGTCAACCCTGAAGATGTGGTATTGGTACGTCGGCCAGGTATGTGATTAAACTTACGTCAATTTATGTTGCTTACTGTGAAGTTCTAGCAAGTGAACTGGCTAATTGAAGACTTGCTGTAATAAATCTTGTAATTTACACTTCTGTGAGATATGAGGTTGTCAGTGTGGTGACTCAAGATTGCAGCCTTCTGGAATGTGAATCCACATAGTTCTGTAGATAGAGATCTATGTATCAGAAGAACTTGATGCCTCTGTCCTTTCTACTGCACAACATCACATCCCAGGAGATCTGAATTTTGAGTGCATCATTACATTTTTGCCAGTGGGAGTGTAATGGAGTAGTATTTTCCTTTAAATTTCTGATGTGTTATTGGAAGAAGGAATGTGAATTACAATTTCTTGAAATACAAGGCTCATAGAATATATTAACCTATGTACCAAAATATAAGACAACTTCATGCTGTTCATTGTTCAGGAGAGTACCTGTGCAGAACTTGTTTAACTTTGTGCACAGTTGTAAAGTGACCTTCCATTCTTTGGGTGATGAAATAGGGAGAAATTATCACCTTTTCTAGGGGGGTAAATTAGGTTAGTGGTCACATTTTGTTGTTACATACCATGAAACTTGATGGGTTACACAGACCGCCTGCTATTAAGACAGTGGAATTGGTAAAGTTTCAACAGGCTGGGTGTAGGGTGGGAGAGACAATGAATGCACATCGGATGTTAATATACAGCCTTTTAAAAAATGACCATTTCAAAGACTGAGGAGCTTAACTTTAAAATTCATTCAAATCAAGTAGGTTGTGAGGTTAGGAGGTGCATGAAAGTGTCCCCAGTACTGTGTCAAATGACAGTAGTATGAACGGTGCTGAATGATGAGGTTCTACCTTATCTTATGAACTGTAAATTTTTTATCTCCCAACTTCTTATGAAACATTTTTGGAAGTATATATCATAATTTTTGTCAAGTGTTAGTCGTTTAACTTTTAGACAAGTGGGTTGGTAATTTTAGCACATGGTTTACAAAAAGTATATTATTTGAACTGAGAAAGATGCAGTTATGAAATAAACTGCCTTTTGTTGGGAATAAAACAGAGATTATGCTGCATGTCTTAAAAATGCAGTAAATTTCCTTTTTGTCTAAGTATATAAAATGAATTTCTCGAGGTGCTTTTTAATGTATGTTGGCAGAATTGGGGTCATGTAAAAGTTAGCATATATATAATGTCTGAGAAGGGAACGTGAGTATTTAGTGTTGTATTGCTTTCTATGCGCATGGATTGTTATACTGAGAAGTTTAGTGTAGATACAAAGGATGCACATTGAATGTGGAACAGATTACAATATTTATTCATTGTTTAAAGTAAGTGGTGTGTGTGTTTGTGTGTTAAGCACCATTATTTGTTAGCTAAAATTGAAGCCATAATTTTAGAGGCAACCAAGGAGCTGCATATATATGAATTAGAAGTTGCAACCCCCTTTCACCCACCCCCACCCATTGTGTGTGTGTCCCTATATCTTATTGTATTTGTGTACACTGTAGATAATGGTCAGTGGGTATAATTGTACATACGAAGCAAAACAAAAATCAACCAAAATAGCTGTAGTAGGGTAATCCATGTACAGTAGAACTTTTTAAATTTGGCTCCCTGATAGTTGAGCACGTGAGGAAAGTGATCCCAGCACCAGAAGTTGTGCTGTCCACACCTTCTGGTGCACATACCGCTTTCATGACTTTATCTTAGGTTATCTGGAATTTATTGAGCCCATAAAGTTATTATTATGACTTCAAAAGATCAGAGTAAACAAGGTACTACTGGCAAGAAGAAACATGTAACTTTGATTCTGTAGAAACTAGAATCAATTAAGGGGCTTGAAAGTGGCAAAAGCTGAAGAGAGATTATGGCTTTATATAACATAGGCCTGTCAACTGTCTGTGATATGAAGAAGTGAAAGGACTGATAATGATCCTTTTTGATGTTAAGGGAAAGAGTGACAGTCCTTTTCAAGGGAGAGACATTGAAAAAGCCTAAATTAATGCACTGGACTGGATGTTGCATAAGTAGTTTACAGCAGTAAGTTCCAAAGGAAACCCCGTGATAACTGAAAAAGCCAAGTCTTTTCATGATGGAATGAAAGTTACATACTTTTACCTTTTAGAACTTAGGTCAGTGTAGGTTTCATTTGAGAATCCAAAATGTTTGATAATCCAGCATCTTTCTAGTCCTATGGGTGCCAGATGGAATTGCACTGTAAATGGTTTGAGGTGTAAGTGTGCACATAATGTAGCAGCAAGAGGTATCAAACAATAACAGCTTATATGTCACAAATAAGAACGGAAGATGTACAGATAATTGCATGTGCTGTCCTTCAAATTTCAAGGCCTGTATTTTATCCAACAACTGTTGTTTTCACTTTTTTGCCATTACTCCGCCATGCTTGTGGTTAGTCAGCTAAGTGGGCTTCATTAACATGATGCCTGAGCTGACAGGAGGTGACAACCAGGTTTTGTCGCATTAAGTAATGACCCTGTATAATACCACATTCCGTGTATATTATGCAGATAAATTTATTTATGTGTAGTTTGTGCTGTGCCTAGTAAAATGTAGCTACCTACATGAGAGTTCAAGAATAAGTCAGAGGGTGTTTAGGGGTGTGTGACAACTACACGTAAAATAACAACTTAAGACTCATAGGCACAACAACGGGCAGGATGCTCTCCTGGCTCAGGTCTACTAAAATTCATAATTTATTACAGTAATCTGGAGTCCAGTGTAGGTATATTATTGCTGGGCTGAATCCCAAGACTGTAGTGATTGAATTGAGGCAGATGAGATGGAAGGAGGAAGTGGGAGGGTTGCTTGCACACTATGATCTTAGTATATAGACCAGGCATGTGCCTAGTCAGCATGTTAGAGGACTACTTATCTGCAGAGTCCACTGACTTTCCAAAAAATGTAGGAACAACCTCTAACTCTGGGCCAGAAGGGTGATACAATGTAATTTCTATATTGAGGACCAAGACTTCTGGAGTGCTGGAAATAATAGGCTTATCCATACAAAATATAGTTGCCCTGGTGACCAGATGCTGGAAATAATAGGCTCAAACATACAAAATTTAGTTGCCTAGATGACCCGGCATGTCATGTTTATGCACCCCTGATTTATCTGCCCTTACATTTTAAGCCGTACATTTTTTATGATTAGCTGTACTTAAAGTGATTGCAGTGTATTTATACACAGTACTGTATCATTGACAAGAAAATTTTTCTTTTATTGTCTTTTTCTTGACATTTTTTATGTTTCATAAAATCATATTTCAAGTAGTAATGAGGAAATGTAAATAGAGAATGTTCTGCTAGGGTGATTTTAGCTCTCTAGGGTGATGATTTAAGTTGTGTTCTGTTGGGCAATGACACCATGTTGTTTGGTTGATAGTTACCAACTTTTTCAGAGGAAAATACCATCTCCCTGATGATGGAAGCAACATGTCCCTGTTGAGCTGTGTTGTCATAGATGCACATTTACGTAAATTTTAGTGTATCTTGGGTGCTTGAGAAGTTCTACGCCTGTTACCTCCCCACTGTGGTGTTTACTCTGGGTGTTACATTTTGTTACAGGAATGTCAAGAAGTTTGAATTCTCAACCTTGGAATGTGTGATTTTTCATCAATTTCTTTAAACATTTTATCTGTTCCATACATTGTGCATGCCTTATGTACATCAACAGTCCTTGCATTTTTCATTTGACTGGATGGCAATAGTAGTTATTGATTGGTGTTTGCATATTTTCAAATTTAAGAAGTGCTAGAGGCTAAAATGAAATGAAAACTGAATATTATGCATTGTAGTGAAGATTTCACTTCCAATAGTAAACATTTGCGCAGTCCATGTCATTTGAGCTATGCAGGCTTGGCAGTTCTTTTTCAGAGAGTGGTGTAATAAAAAATGTATGTTTCTCTCCAACCCAGCCATTGCAGGTAAAACTTTCTACCACAAAGGTGACAAAGAAGTCTGTGATATTAAGCTTTCAAACTGTCACAATATATATGCAGCAAATCAGCTGATAAGGAAAAGATTTTCCAGCATTGCCCGACTAGCTGAAACTGAAGGATTGCGGGAGATAATGTAGATATATGAACTGACATGATTTAAAAAGGAATGTGCTGAGGTTTATAAGTGCATTACTGCAGAATGTTTTGGAAGAATATTTGAATGTGCACATTTTCACATTTATTTATCGTGCGTATAGGTAAATATAAAATATTCAGACTTTAATTAGTCTTCAGGATCTAATAATCAATCATGGATAATTTGTAACTGATGCCCTCCGCGGAGCATAAGAGTTGCCTGCTGTTTGTAAAGATAAGCATGGCCAGCACATATATGATCATAAAGATGAGATGTTCAGTGGGTGTGTTGCCAGTCTCCAGTATGAAGTTGAAAAAAAATTTTCTTTCTTAATCCAAAACCTGTCGAAGTATGTATGCATTGAAGAAGCGGAATATCATTTTCTTCATGGCAATATCACATGATGTTTTTATGGAATTGATATCTGTGCAGTTGAAATAAGCTTACTAGTAAGTATTCAAGAAAGAAGGCAGGTGTTAGAATAGTGTTGTCATTTTCATTTTCAAAAGCCTGATGTATGGAATGATGCTTCACTTATGATGGAAGAGAGAGGAACGGTCAGTTCATTGAAGAAGTCAGCATTAATACAGTCGTTTGATTACTCTGGAATATTTGCAATATGTTGTACTGTATTTTATTCATTCTGCATGGAGTTTCATATTATTTTAAGAAGAATACTATGAGTACTTCAAGAAGTAATTGGCATTAAATATCAAGCTGTATCAACACACGCGATATGGCATTCATGGCACCTCATCTCTTGAACACTAAAGCTAGCAAACCACTCACCGATAATCGTATGAGAGACGCAGAATACAAAAATATTCCAGTCATACAAAATACTATGAAGATGAGCATAAAATCTGTTGTGAAATTAAAACAGGATGTTGTTAAAACAAGCTTCGTTGAATATATGCAACCTTCATAACCTTAAAAAAATTGTCACTAAACTTTCTGTAATAACAGCATACACAAAGTAGTGTTGCTGTTTAGAGGAAGTGTTTTTGGCAAAGGTGGGCCCTGTAGCACCAGCTGAAGCACATCTTAAACTGCTGCATTTTTCTGCTTCTGTTCGTAACGTCTTGCTAACGTACATAATAACAGGATATTGACAGAAGAACAAATCTAGGTTTTTTTGTATGATATATGTCAACTTAGAAGAATTTTGGCCTTGATCAACTTTCTCAAAAATCAGGATTCCTGATTGTTCAAGGTTCATATTGTTTTTGATTTGGAGGAGGTTTGAAGTACTCGGTCATAGTTTACTCATTTCTTGTTATGGATATAAATTGGCTCAAAGCTGCTACATGTGGAGATAAGATAGTAATGAATATGGATTCCCAAGGTAAGGTTTGTGTGCTTCAGGTACAGTGATGATGATGGTGGTATATTTTTTACTCAAATTACTAGCAGTTACTTTACTCAGAAGTAGTTCAAAATGCATATGTGATGAGATATACAGGTTCTCCAAAAGATATGGCAAATTTTCAGGCCTGGTATGATTTTTACTGTCATTCAACTGACAAAATGTGTCATATGTCATGGCAGTTAATTTGTTGTATATTCAAAATGCCAGTTATTACATACCTGCATTGAATTCTGGATTGGTGCATATATGAGCAACATTTGTTACCATGCAATGAAGGAGTGATGTTTGAATCTATCTGCAGCATCGTTGTATGTCTGTAGAATCAATAGGGGTACCGGGAGATTTCATGTATGCAGATTTTAACTGGAAATTGTCTGTCTGTGGCGTGAAGAAGTTGCACATAATACAAGAAAAATAAAGCGTGTTCTTGGAAACACTGTTACATGTGGAATGATTTATGTCTGCTTCGCTGTATGCACTGCAGTACAAATCCTGGAACATGAACTGTGGCACATGATTATCTGCTTCTGTTGTCAGATTTGCCAAAGATGACATAATATGTCTCTGACAGTATACCAGCAGTGAAGTCCTGCAAGAATTATGTGCTTTTAAAAAAGAGAGAGATATATATATATATATACACACACACACACACGTGTGTGTGTGTGTGTTTGTGAGAGAGACAGATTCTTTATTGTTTATGTTCTTTACAATTTTAATTCTTTTATGGTTGTGGAAAGTATTATATGTGATTTGAATGAATGTTAGGAGGTGATATGTTGGGCTTACATCCATAGCAGAAAGGAAACATTTTGAAATTTGATTTGTTTTATCATTTTTGTTTGTGGGGTTATGGTAAGTAAAATGTTTTGTAAAGGACATCCCCCCTCCTCATTTTTTCTCCCCTCCCCCAACATTCCCAGTCAGAAACTGGTGTATGCAACTCTTGTACACATTTACCTATGTGTATTGAGTGTGCACCGTATTTTGACATTACCTTCCTTGAGGGAAGGAGCTTGTGTTTTTATTTTCCACATAAGGAAATAATTCTCTTAGGTTGATTAGTGTTCTAATAACGGTTGAACCAGGGCTGAGTCTCTGTCAAAGGCTTGCTTTTGATCACAGAAGAATGGCCTGGTGTGTGAATGTACAATATGTTATGTTCTTGCATGACATGGCTGGGGAGAATATCCAACATGGAATCATAAAAGTGAAACCCAAGGGCTACTGTCATAGCTTCATTAGCTTCTCTGTTCTTTGCTTATGAATTTAGAGGAGCAAGGGATTTATGTAGTACATGGTAAAATATTCTGAAATTACTCTTTTCTAGAAACTGATACTGTGTCACAAGATGTTACTGAGAGCCTATCTCAAAATTGTGTGGGGAACAATATGTGTTTTATGGAGATGTTACCTGGTTGGGCATCAGTGTATGACATTTTCAGAATGTAATTGAAGTTGATCTGATTCCCTTCTTCTTCGGCTTCCACCAGCACTAGCAAGATGAATTCTTGTGTGCCCTGAAGGTATGAACTGGAATACTTGAACATGTCAGCTGTATTTCTCAGGCCAAGTAGTTTCTTCAGTGAACAGCCACATATGTGACACTCAGCACAAATGTGGGTCTTCAGCACACAAATACATCGATTTCCTACTATACAAGAGAAGTAAATAATGGCATAGTTGACATTGCAACTTTATGTTGAGGATGTTACCATGCTAATAAGGGTTTGTGAATTTCTGCAAGGGCTGTTACATGTTATGTCTTTCAGTAGAGTTGAATAAGTGTCAGATACAGAAGTGTATGGATTCATAGAAACAAGATGATGATGATCTGTTTTGAAAACAAAAAAAAACCGGCTGATTCTGAGAGTCTGGTCATTGACGGTCATATCTCAAACAACATACTGCTTTTTTAGTTGCAGCATTCTACCAGAATGCAATTAATATGCAAGTGATGAATGTGGGGAGGTTGGTTGATAGAAATAAAGTGAAATATGCGGTCACAAGTTGATGCTTAGCTACAAGTAACTACATAGTCATCAAGTAACTTACTGAAGTTGAATTTGTGGATGAGAGCATACATCAACAGAAGTACCTACTTCTGTTGGCAGATGTTTTTAGCTAGTGATGCTGCTCTTGTTTGATATCTTGATCATCTCTTTTCTTTTCACATTCAAGGATTTTCTGCCTGCCAGGACTTGATCTTACGCTGCTTTAGTTTATACAATTTTTGGACTAAAGCTCATGAAATTCTCTTGGAAATAAGAATGTTTGTATATTTATAGTTGAATGTCTCCTGTACAGTGTTAGTGATTTGAATGTGTTTTTGGCAAATTAAACTATGTTTATATACAACATAAATTGTATGTATACCATTGAAGAGGGTGAAGGCTTGAAGAGAATGTTAAAATAACAGAAGATATCCATGAAGAGGGTATTGCTGCTTTGGCAAGACAATTTCTAGAACTCAAGGAGTGCTACTGGTTTGATTTTATGAGTGTGTCCATCTGGTTAAGAGATGTGGAATGTTGAAAAATAACCATAATCTGCTTTAAGGAAGAATTGTAAAGGGAGAGAAATATTCAGGAATAGCAGGTCATCATATATAAACTTGGTGTTATGAAGTTCGCATAATAAACAAGATCATCTTTTAAATGTAAAGTGTGGTACTTTCCTATTTTCTGTAAGAAGAAAATGACTTGGAATGATGGCACTGATATCGATATCATTTCCAGAGGATAACTAGTTGACAATTTGAAGCATTGTAACGATTTAGTACATTGATTTTTATCAGCTGGGATCATGCACATATAAGCAGCATAACGGCAGCAGCAAAAATGGTGCTGTCCCCCTTCCTTTGTGGTGTATGGAAGGGTCTTCCTGGTGTAATATGATCCTGTCTTCCCACAGAATTGACAGCAGATGAACGTGAATACACCTTGATGATCCGAGATGCACAGGTGTCCTGTGGGCGCTATGAATGTAGCACACTCTCACCTGCACGTGGAAGGAAGACAGCTTGGGAACATGAAACTAACCATTATCTCCACAGCATCAATAAAAGTTGGTACCTTCATGGCTCGTCACAGTACTGGTAGCCAGGGCATATCATCAGCAGCATATGCTAGGAACATTACATTACTCTCCTGAGAGGCAGTCTTACATGACTGCTTTCCAGTTTACATTAAATTGCATGCCAATCCGTGTACCGTTACTGCCCTTGAATGTAGTATTATTATCTTTGCTTTCTTGCCAAAGACTAGGACAGAAATTCATTGTGAATTCCATTGTTTTATAAATACTTTATGTTTGAAATGTTTACTTGCAATTTTCATCTGAATGAATCTGAGGTTATATTTCAGTCATTAATATCACTAGAGACTGCTGTGAAGCAGATAAGTATGACTTGCATAACAACGCTATATTGTTATTCCTAACATATTCGTTGTACACTTGAGTCTTGTTGGAAACTACAGGGTACAGCAGAAACAGTGAAGCGTTATAATTTTAAGTATGAATTTATCCACGAGGGTATGACAGAGTATGTATAATGCATCTATAGCAGTAACTTTGCTGTTCAGTATGTCGTGGAGCCACAACCAATGAACAGTGCAGGAGTGCTGTAAAACTTTTCATGCAAATGCAGGCCATTATAAATTCACAACAAGGATTCTGATGGTTGAACTAATGGGAAGTCCTTTTCCCAAACATGGGTTCTGAATGGATCAAATCCTGGCATGAAGAAGGCTGTATCACATGTAAAAACCATCTGACTGACCTTGCTCAGTTTGTGTGCTTGAGAATGTTGCCAGTTGTTAACCACAAGCCAAGGACTGACAGGAGTATCTTGTAGAGTGACCTGAACTCTCACCTCTATAAACAAGTACACAACCGGCCAGTGACCATGACAAAGATGTGTTGGCATTTTGTTACCAGTTTCCAGACATGATGATATTTAATCCCTACATACGAGACAGAGTTTTCATTTGTTTGCTGTTAATGAGCATAACTTTCAATACTTGGCTACAGAAGACCCACAGGAACTCAGGAATGTCCACTGTACAACCCAGTTTTACTCTTTGATATGCACAGTTGTCTTGTGTGATCACTGGACCACATCTTCAAAAATGGAGTTAGGACAGCTGTGACAGTTAAATTGCATTGTTATACTCTCGTGATTGAAACGTTTCTCATATCAAGAATACAGAATCTCTCAGGGCATGAGTGTTTGTGTTTTCAGCAAGGTAGTACTATAGCCCATGCTGTGAATTACTGTGGCTGCACTTTACAGTTTGTTTCCTCTGTGGGTGATCTGTTACTTTGATGGTGTGACACAGCCTGGACATTCACACAGTGTAACTGCTCCAGACCGGTCATTTTTTCAATGTCTTGTCTTCCCTTTCTTTCCTTCTTGGGGACAGGGAAACAGTGAAGAATTTGCTAGTTGGCCAGCAGACTGAGATGAATGTAAAGTGAGAACATAAGAAATTGCCCACATTTCAGAAGAAACACTTCAAGAAGTAATGCAGAGCTATTTAATATGTGTGAACGTGTGTGTTCAACAGGATTGTGATCATCTATATTAAGATGTACTTTTCAAAAAGTGATATGCAGGAGAATTCCTTTAATATGGCACTCTTGATGATTCGGCACTTGAGGAAAGTAGTCCCAAGACCTGGAGTTCTGCCAGCCATTATTTTCAATGCATTTACTTATTCTGTGACTTTTGTTGGGTTATCTTGAGCTTTTTGAGCCCATTTAGCTATTATAATGGCTTTAAAGGGTCCAGAGATGAGTAAACAAGGTACTGTTGGCAAGAGGAAACATGTAACTATAATGATTCCTCTGAATCGTGAAGTAATTATGAGGTTTGAAAGTGGCAAAAATTGAATAAAGGTTATGGCTTCATCCATCGTTGGATTATCAACTGTCTTATGATGTATAGAAATGGGAAGATCAATGACAATCATTTATGGCATCAGTTGAAAGTGTAAAGGGCCTTTTCAGTAACAGACATTGGAAGAGCCTGCCGTAGGATAACTGGACAAGGCATTGTGTAAGCAGTTTACAACAGTGTGTTCTGAAGGAAACTCCATGACTGGGCCTATGCTAATTGACCAAGTTAAGTCTTTTTGTAGTGAAATGAAGATAATTGACAAGTGCACATTGTCTTGGGGCTGGCTGTGAAGTTTAAAAGAAACAGCAGCTGAAGGAGTTTTCCAAATGGAATATTTTTCTGATAAACTGTGCAGTCCAAGTATAGGAGCAGTAACAATAAATTACATGTAAGGACTTAGGACAATAGAGGTACTGTCTGATAATCTGGAGTATTGATGATGTGGCACCTGTCCAGTCCTCTGGTGCCAGATTAAGGAAATATAATGTTTAAGACTACACAAACAGGCTGTGTTCAAAATAAAATACTTCGCTGTTTCTGAAATGTTATTCTACTGTATCTAAAAAATGCTACTACTCTTTGTATGGCATAAGCAATTGGAGCTGTCTTGTGAAAAATGTAAGTCTGATGACATTTTTCATGTTTCACACATCGTGCACAAATGAATGACGACAATGGTGAACGAATGAAAACAATGCCCAATAATAATAGGGCTTGAAATGTTGATACAGACCACATGTTGATAATCAGTATGATTTTGTAATGTTTGTTAATAATACCCAAAACTGATGGAATGATGCATTGCATTGTGGACAACACTAAACCATAAGCCATGATAAACACATGAAACCTCGAAAGTATTGTTTACTATAAATGATAATGTTGAAAGAACATCAAAGTGTTGTGGAATTTTTTTTTTATTGATCTGCAGATAAGAAAGGAATCAGATTTATAGATGCCTCATTGTGTCTTTTGATACAGACACTGGAAAATAAAATATGAAAAGTGGAGCTTATATATTGTGTGGAAAAGGAGAATTTTACAGTATCACCAGTATAATTCACTGCTATACATTTAACATCAGATTTTTGGAGGAATTTAAAATAAGTAAGGACAAACTTGGAAGCTCCATTTTACATGTTTCGCATTTTATCAGATTATGAAATTAACAAGCACATGTGAGGTCATTAATTGGCACTTGAAGATTTCCACGAGATCACGTTTTATAAAGTGTTTTAGTGCTCAGTCACAAACATAGATGATCACTTTGTAGAAGTGTAATCTTCAGCAAAGTAATGTGTAGTGTTTCTCCAGAAGGATTGCTGCCACTTTGCCATTTGCAGTAATGCCTTTTTGTACATGTCGGTGGATGTAGAGAAAAATCGTTACTATTTTCATCATATACTTCTGATTTCAAAATCATTACCAATCCTTTTCACAAAAAAACAAAAGTGTATTGTGGGGGTATACAAATGATTTGTGTGCAGTAGATGGTGAACATTTAGGTCTATGTGCTTGATGCTACTTGTCAGGCAGAATTGTAAAATTCAGCTGTGTGCACTCTTTTATCTGCATATGAAGAAATTTGAAGTTTGTTAATATGAAGAAGAACATAAAAGATTGCAACAGTCACATCTTCAAATTTATAAATATTGTTGTAGTGAGAATGGTGTATGACTGCAGAAGAGTCCTTGTCATATGAGTTTCAGACTACTTACATAATTGTATCACCACAGTAAAGATATTCAGTACATTTCATAAATTCTCAGAACTTGGGAGCATCTGAACGCTAATGATTTTTGGAACTGATTGTAGACTGTGTGTTAACATGACCAGCGTTGTTGAATACAGCTTTTACAGTAGAAGAGTATAAAGCAAAAAATAATTTGTTGATTTTCGATGAACTTCAGATTGTTTCCTAAAGAAAATAAGGCTGCTGTATTTAATTGGATGGCAGTCTTCAGTCTAGCACAACCTTATGGAACATTATATAACCTTGAATGTGACCATCTTTCTTACGTGATTGATCGCTTCAGATAGTCTGTCAGTAAATTGATGGTTTATGGTTATAAGCTGGAAGGGTAATCATTGAGACATCTGGCCACAATCTTCATGCTTTTGCTCATTATGGTCAGTATACTAAAACCTGATTGTTGAGTAGATAAGTTGTGCTAGATTGCCTGTGTGTGAAATGTGAGTTACGTCTGGAACTGCCACAGTATCATCCAGTTGTATTATGTTTTATAGTAATGTTCTTATATATCTGCTGAAACCTTCTTCTTCTTCTGAGATGCTGTGTTCAAAATCCAAGCTTCTAAGCAAGTTGAGCCAGGCTACTACACTGCAGGCATCCACATATGTTCTTCTCATTACTCACAGGCCATCTAATGGGTGAAACATTATATGTCACTGTTGTTAAATAAGGAAAAACTAGAAGCATGCACCTTATTGCAGAATGAAAGAATGTGAGAACACGTGATTATTATGTACAATAATTGAAACAGTTGTGAATATGACAATAACAAAAACATACAAACATTCCAGTGTGTGACATTAGTTAATAGAACACTTGGAATTAATATGTGTAAAGATACACGGAAATTTTCAGAGTTGTGGTGTTCCATGCCCTTCTCTGCAGCTGCAGAAACTGACACACAGCACTTCTGGAAAGTAACAAAATACAAACTGCTGGAATAAGGGTTTTATACAGGGTTAAAGCCTGCACAATACTACATGTTTCACACTGAAGACATAAGTGACTGACAGATTTGTGCAGTTAATAATTCAGGAATGCTGATCGAAATGGTCTCAACATATACAGGGAATGAATTGCAGTAGGTTTCCAGAACTGCCCTTAAAATATAAATGTAGAGTTTAACTGGCTTGTTATTAATTTACCAACGGCTCAGACAGTTTCTCTGGGTGATGAGACATCTTTAAAGAAGCTGTGGATCTGTAAACAGCATGAGGGAGAAAGGGTGGCTTTATTTCTGAAGATTACATACCACAAATTTCTAGTTGGAAAGCGAACCAAAACTAATAAAAACCAAGCATATTCTACAGAATTGTTTGTTACTCCTATGAAAGCTTTTTTTTTTTTTTTTGGATGGATGATCAATATTCTGATGCCTTCTGAGTGTAAGACTGCTGGAGAGAGGATCTCTGTTCATTCTGGGCGCTTAATAAAAATTACTAGTAAATGAAAATGTGTCACATATACAGTCAAAATGGATTGAATGTTGATTTTTGTTTAAAAGGTCATTAAGGAATGTAGTTCTGTACAGAAGATACATAAAATCATATTCCCAAGTTGGGGCATGATGTTACATCTGTTTATGATTGGTAAACTACAGTTGGAATTCTCATGATAAAAAAGGAAAATCCATCATCTGTTTTTGTGTGATGGCTTATAATTGTGCAGTGTTCAAACTTATAATAGATGGCTGGAGGTATTCAGGTAGGTGATATGGACAGGTATGAATTGTGGAGCTTTTCATGTGGTCCTCTGTTGTTTGGTATTGGAGAGGTACTGCAGTCATCAAGGAACACTTCAGAGCACAAGCCTATAACAGTATGCTGTATTAATCACAAAAATGTCAGAAGCACAATTGAATTATCTGTAAGGTTGATGTCATCAAGAATACTGTATTGGATATTCAAGTGTCTCATGAGTAGATATTCTTAGATGAACAAATAAGCTCATAATTTCAGTAGCTGAGTTCATCAGTAATATGTATGTTCCAGAGTTAAGGAATTGCACAGTGGCTGTTAGTACACAGTAACAGAATCAGCGATTTACCGCAGTTGCCACACTACTGAATGTCACCTGTATTACTCGCTAAAGAATTATTTTGTGCGCTGTATGATTAAATTTTTCCAACCATTTTTATGCTGTTATTGTGTATCATGTATTTTTTGGTATACTGGTACATTTGGAATTGTATTTTGTAGATCAAAACTTGCATTTTACAAACATCGCTCAACTCTCGATAGTATTTCACACATCGCTGTGGTAGTATCATCTTTGCACAAGAAGGAACTTGGAACATTTGTACATTCTCTGGAGCTCAGAAATTGTCTACACCTGCATGAAGATATTTTGTTGAGTAACCATTTTATTATTGTAGTGCAGTGTTGTTGGTCACATTGTTTATTGATATATCATCAGTAAATCATAAAAGAAGCAACTGCCTCTGTTTTTACCCTGAAGATGGAGAAAGCATGTTCCTCCAAAACTTTGGTACCTATCTACGAAACTCCTCGGCATCACATCCTAGAAGACTGTGAAAGGTGTGGTTTTATTTATAAATGCTGTTCTATATTAGGCTTCAGAAAAAAGAGGAATATGCAATAGCCTGCATCTGGTTTTAATGCTGTAGTTTAGAATGGGGATACGAACTAGTGCTTGTTCTGATAATTTCTTTATATAACCTCCTGATTTGGTGCAGTGTTAATGCCTGTAACTGGAAGAGGAAGAGAATCGATGATTAAAAACAGAGGAAGTTGGAGAGTACCAAGAAAGCTGCCCAGCTGTTGCTCTGGAGTCAAGATTTCTTTAAGACGTGAGATACAAGCCAATGGTATATTTGTGTAATTGTAGGCCTTCAGTTGGAAGCATTATCTTAACAGTGAGACATAAGTGGACACAAACTGAGCTGGAACATCAAAGAAATGTTACCTGTCTGCTGTGTACTTAAAGTGAGGTCCAAGTCACAGCTATGAAGGTTATCAATAGAATTTTAATAGAAAATAATAAAATGTCACCTCTCTGTCCATATATGAAATGTATTTCATAGTCTTATATTTTTATACCATAGAGGTTCATTTCAAGACACTTCATGATTAAAATGGAATTAAGAGACAAGAACCGCTGAATGGATTTTTTTTAATAAAATTTGATGCTGGAAAGTTTTTGCCAAAACTTGCTTAAAAGCAGGTAAAAATAATGGAAACTTGCATCTTGAGCACAGCTTGTTGCTATTTTATTGAAGTGAAAAGGGTGCTTTTTCAGACTAATGTTGTGGTGTGAACATATCCTACCTTGTTAATGTTAACAAGAAATAATAGAAGTAGCACTTCTTAATGTTAGAGTATATTTCAATGTGCATTATACAGATTGCAGAATGTTCTATCAGAATTTCTGATAAAATGCATAGAAGTGACATAGTAAGTTATCCTGTAAAATGTAAACAGAAATATGCACTTGATGGCTTAATTTCAAAAAGTATACAGACTTTAAATATACCAGCAGAAGTACCTGTCCTTTATACAGGATGTTTACTTTCCAGATCATATTACAGTGTATTTTAGTAGCAGAAACTTAAAGAATGAATAATACATTAAATTCCAAATTATGTTCCTGTAATTAGAAAAAGTTTGGCCTGAAGACTGAAACTGCATACAGAAACTCTGCCACGTTATTTCCTGATCATTGTGACAGCTGCCACAACCATACATACTGGCAAGGGTATGGTGTAAATGCCATAATGGCTACAGCATGAAATTTTCAGTGGGAAAACAGAAGAGAAGTTACATCAGAATGCCTGCTTCAGAACTGAGACATGAATCTTCTGAAATTACAAGAAACTAGTAGTGGAACCATTACTCAAACAGAAGCTTGTTTTGAGAAGATGCAGATGTATAGATTCTTGAATATAAATTGGCTGCAGAAATCCAAATCGTACATTTATTATTCACAAAGCAAGAATTTTATCAGGCAGACATTTATTTTTTAATTTGTTTTCAGTGTCCATGCAGAAACATGTATTAACCTTGTTCCAGACACAAAGTAACAGAATAAGCAGCAACTGTAGGCATGTGCCAGTGCTGATTATGTTGATGCTGTGTGTGTGGCAAGATGTTACATGAGTAAAGTGAGATTATATGAACTGTACAGTTAGCATTTTTAAGAATACACTGAACATGATTTACATGTGACAATGACCTGATCTTATTTATCATTATGAGTGTAAGTATTTCTTTGTGAATAATATGTAGTTGATACTGACTTAAGCTTCATTCTAAAAAGTTACATGTAAGACTGTTGATTGATGTATGTCAGTAACATTCAGCTCACTGCATAATGTTAAGATTTCTTCATGAAGATACATTCAATGCAGGCCAAGAGTAGATCGTACTAAAAACCACATCCTGTCATTGTGGTGTGAATTGGACTGATATACTTGTCTTCTCATGCAACATTCTGGGTGGTGTCTTTAGTGGTATGTGCTTCGATTTCCTTCTAGTGGCATCCTTTGTTATAACAGCATACTTAATTACTTGGGTCACATAAAATTACCAGGACATCATGGTGGCAAGCACACAGCAGGAAGGAATAGCAGATGGTTTGTTTTATCAGTACAAGTTGAAGTTTCCTTATTGCATAATTACGAACTGTGCAAAGAAGATGTATGGGGAATTGGGGTATAGCCCTTTGATTTCGTAAACTTGGAACTAGATGAAGATGAGTGATTACATGATTCCCTCGTCACCTCCAGGGGGACATTCGCTGGGACCCACTGTCATCCGGCCAGTAGCCTAGTCATTGTACTGAATGAAATGTCCGGGCGTCCAGTGTTTATCCTGCACAAGATGTTGTACATGCCTTTTGTTGAGAAACTGAAGAGTTCTGCTATTAATGTATGTACATAGTATACTATTTTGCAGCTTTTAGGAGGTTGGTACCAGTTTTGCAAAGTAGTCTCCAGAATCATCATCAAGTCTAATGTTTCACTTATGGAATATGCCCTTCTGGTTTAACCACTAATAGTGGCTGTTGCTGTGTAATTGCACTTCCGAGTGATGGGATTAAATTTCCCAGTAGCATGGAAGAGCATTTTTATTTGTGTGTCTTTTTTTTGGTGCAGTGTGAGTTGTCAGTGTTTGTGGACTAAATTGTATAAATGATTCATATATTGTGTTAATATCTATATTACTTTGTAGGTGTATGTTTTGGAATATGGTGGAAATTTTATACGCAGTGAACAGAAATGTGGAATATGGAATCAGGAAATAGATGTATTAAAGTGTGTGAAAATTGGCTCCTGATGCTGGTGTGAGTACAGTGCTGAAAGTGATTGACAAATTTGGATTTGGGTCAGTAAAAACATTTTTATTGTTGCTGGACACTTCAATAATGTGGGAGTGTTTTGAGGAATTGTGGAAGGAATATTAATTAATACACATAGAATCTGAAGCTTGTAGATACGTTTCTGATAGTTGCTGCTCCGTGGACATGCATGTTTGTTTTGCCCATCTCGCAGAAAGACTTCTTGGTGTCTGATACCAAGTGTATGTGAAGAATAATTATACCAAGAATGTGGAGTGTTGAAGGTGTAGGTCCACAGTCAAGTGATTTTGTTTTTGAAGTGGAACATTGATTGAATTGTCACTGAAAATATGGTATCATTTACATTGAAGGTGTTAAATTAATAAATCAAATGCAGTTCTTGCAGATTGGAAATATAATGAGTTCTGAAGATTTAAAACAGGCATAGTTGTGAATTAAGTGCTGATTGTTTACAACTGTGGACATGGTGTGAAAGTCAAATTATCAAGTTTTTTGGAAGGGCTTGCAGTGATTCCAATTGATGTTTTGTGCAGCTGGTTGTGTAGGCCATTTGAGGATAATAAGCCTTGGATGTTGGAGTGTATATTTTCAAGATGCATTGAATTGTACATTGAGTTTTGTGTAGAAGGCATACAGGTTGGAAAATGTTCAGATTTTACAATGCAAATTATCTTGAATCAAATGACTGACTGTTTTGTAGTGAGACAAAACTATCCGAAGTAAATAATACTCTTTTAACCTAACAGGATTCTGGTTAAGGTCCAACATTTGAATCTTAGAAATATCATGAGATACATGTATTCAGAGCCAACAAAACAAGAATGAAGTCTGCTGGAGAAAGAAGATTAAAACTGGATGTGGGAACCAGGATAAATTTATTTGTGGACTCTGAAAATGAAGGCACCACAGTCCTTAAATATTGGAAACTACTTGCCCATTATCACACAGCATGACATACCAGAAGACTTGAATCTTCAAGTCCTTCGAGTTTGACCAAGAGCAGATAACGGGAGAACTTAAATATGTGTATTTAAATACAGTGGTTTGGTTATAGTGACAAGTGAAAGTAAAGAATGTATACTGAATTACAGGATTGTTAACATAGTAATTAAAGTAGTGCTGTAATTACTGGCACTCTGCTCATAAGATGCTAAAGAAATGAAATGTAAAAATCTAAGTATTGCATTAAAAAAACAATCATTTCATGGCACTTGCACATGGTACTGGGAACGAAGAAATACAGAGGAACAGTAATCTGCAGAAAGTTGAGGTGTTATCATTATTAAGTAGCCTGGTAAGATGTTATTTTGATTAAATGTGTTGTGATGGTGAATTTTTATACCATAGGTAAAGAAACTTGATTGAATTTTCTGTGTTCCCTGTGATAAGCACCCTTACAGTGGTCTGTTTTCTAGCCAAGGAGTTGTGTTTTTTATTTCAATAAGAATCTACAGAAATTCTTCAGTGGAGGAGCCCAGATCTGAAAGTAAAGTGTAAGCCACCAGTTGTAAATAATTACTTTATGAACAGTCTAAAGAATTGGAGCTATGGCTGCTTGAATTTGTTTTCATTGTTGATTTAATTAAGAACCCCCATGTTTCCTGTGTAACTGATAAAATAATGAAAGTTATAAATGTACAGAAAACTGTGTTGATTATAAATACCAGTCACTGAATGATGTTCAGGGAAGTCTGTACGCCATAGATTAAGCCATCATCTGCATACTAACAAAATACTGGTTACAGAACAGTATGGTTTTAGGATAGGGTTATCAACTAAAGATGCTGCCTTCAGACAAACAGATAGTGTATTCCAGTCTGTTAACCAAAAAATACATATTGGAGGAATTTTCTATGATTTGACAAAGGCTTTTGATTGCATGAATCATGAAATTTTGTTAGCTGAATTACATTTCTATGGAAATGGAGGAGTATATGAAGATTGGTTTAGGTCCTGTTTAACTGATAGAAGTCAGAAAGTTGAAGTAAAACCACCTAATACAACTAAAAAAATTTTTCTCTGACTGGGGTACATTAAAACATGGAGTTTTCCAATGACCTTTGCTTGAGAATAAATTCTGTATCAGAACCAGTATTATTTACTGATAGTACTAGTGTCATAATTTCAAGCAGATATTTCAAAGATTTCTGTTCATTATCAAATTTAGTTGTCCCTCATATGATGGAATGGTTTGCTGCCAATAAGTTAGTTCTAAATTTAGGTAAACAATAATAATGAACTTCATAACAAAGAATTCATCACATTCTACATTACTTATTGGTTATAAAGAAAAATATGTAAAAGAGGTTGTGAATTCCTTGTTTTGCAAACTGATAAACCACTTAAACTGAAAGATCCATATTGAACAAATGATTCTCAAGTTAAGTGCAGCATATTAGGTCGATGGGCCATATCAGTAACATTAACACCCTCAAATAAATTTACTATGCATACTTTCATTCTGTTATAAAGTATGGAGTGATTTTTTGGGGTTAACTCTTTATACAGTGAGAAGATTTTCACTTTACAAAAGAAAGTCGTCAGAATTGTGGCTGGTGTACAACCCAGAACATCATGTAGAAGTCTAGTTAAACAATTAGAGATTCTACCTGTTCCTTGCAAATACATTAATGAACTTCAAAATATCATTAATCAGGAAAATTTTCAAACAAATTCAACTATACCCAGTATACAAGGAATAAGCACAATCTTCATAGACCAAATTCCAACGCATCTAGTGTTCAAAAAAGTACGTTTTATGCTGGAATCAAAATTTTCAACAGTTTGCCACTGAATCTGAAAATCCTCAACAGTGACAAGGAAAAATTCAGAGCAGCCTTAAAAAAATATGTAATACACACTCCTTTTACTCTGTATATGAAATTGTTGTATGTAAAGGTGATCTATAATACTGTTTTGTAAAATGTTTGTAGTATTTTTTACACTATAAAAATTGTGTATTTGTGACTTGTTTCACATCATACTGTCATTATGACAAACTTATGGATCCATGGAATGTGTGTGTGTGTGTGTGTTTGTATGTGAAATACTTTGTACAAAATTATTCACCCTGTACCTGGTATTTATCACTGCCTGATAATATTTTGTTATTTAATTCTTTATTTTCTCATGTTGTATTCTTCAATTCCCCTTCATAGGTGTTTGCCTTCTCCTCAGTATTGTTGTTTAATATATTTAATTCACTCAGTAACTGAATTGTTATAACAGGACACCTTGTCTGTTTCTACATCCTTACATTGTTTAAATTTGGCCACCCTAGTTTAGTATTAGTTTCCATTCCTGCTAAATGTGTACAATGAAGTCAGTTTTGGTGGGAGTGAAATGTAAATTGAAGATTTTAGACATGTTTTCTTGTGGTGCAGTATAATATTTTTACCTTTGAAGTATATAATGAGGAGATCTAGTAAGAGGAGTTAGGGGCTGAGGGGTAAAGTAAGGGGGAAATCTACTCATGATGGTACAGTGCCATGGTGACCTAGATGCATCCCGCTGTTTGTGCAAAGATTTGTGTTGCCTTCGTTAGTGCAGAATGGGAAGGAGAATAAAGGTGGTATTGGCATTACTGGGCTATTTCCATTGGCTCAAGACAATCGTAATTCATCCTGGAGAATTCTGCCCTTGAAACTGTGCAAATTAAACATGTGGGAGGAATCATGACTATATTGTAAATAAAATAGTACTTGTATATTTCATTAACAGGAATTTGGAATGGTAGGTTCAAAAAGTGTAATGTTCAAGGTTGTGGGATCTCTTGTATTAACTTTCATAGATGAAGAGAGGTATAGCTGAATATTATTTTTTCATAATTCATTTAATGAGAAAGTTTACCTTGTCTGAACAATACACACTTTGTGTCCATAGTTTCTCTTAAACATATTTGATCTCAAATGAGATTCGGTTTTCCATAAGTTTAAAGTGTGTAAGAGCAGTGTTATTTAATATAGAACAAGAGTTGGTAATTCCACTGACATTGTGGGTGGAGAGAAAGATAGGCATGAAAATGTTGGTATTTGGGTAGTCATTGTATTAGCAGTACACACTTTGGAAGCAGTGAGTTAGAGTTATTATCAGCTATCATAAGCAGATCAAAATATTTTACATAGACTCTATGTAATTGTTTTCAAATTTCTTTAAAAATTACAGTATCATTTTCTCAAAAGGTTCCTTGGATGGCAACGATATTGCCACTACCGTACAACATTACTTGCAATGTGGTGTTTTTATGAAAGAAACCAAAGGTACGCAAATCAGATGGTATTGAATGGCATGATTTTCATACTTGATTTCTTGATAAATTTGTGTGGACTTTGCAGCTGTTGCTGTTAAAAATTGTTTAGGGTTTTTGTTTTAAAGTATCAGAACAATTCAGTAAATTCATGGCAGGTTTTAAAGTAGGTCACATTAACAACTGTAATTGTGGAATGTTTTTCCTGATGGGTAGCATGGTATGGCTTGTACCCACAAATAATGTGTTGAATTATGTTGCAACAGAAATTACAAAGCTTACAAGTCAGCAACATATTCTGCTACATTGCAAAGTAATAAAAACTATAATTTTGCAATATAACGTTTCTTATCCTTGGACTCACTTGACAGTGTCATTACAGTTAACTTTGAATTTAACTTGACATCATGTATGGTTGTGGAACAGTAAAGTAAGCATTCAGTTTCACTACGTTCATAGAACATCATTGGTTGTCTTAGGTGAAATTGTTTTCTGCTTGTTTTCATTGTGCTTCTGGTTGTTTTTGTGATCCTACAGCAGAGACAAAACTATAAAAACCATTAATATGTTTTGATTTTAGTCTAATCTTAATTGCATATGAGCTTCAATTCCAGGAATGCTGGTGAATTTCATAATTTTTGTATGTAGTTCATAATACCAAACAACACATGATGTTCCCATAATGACCAGGTCTTCATTTTATGGGATGAGGTAAGCTGGCCATAATATCTTTAAGCTGTTGACATTTGTGCTGTCACACATGAAGATATTTGGTAGCCATTTTGTTGTAAGTCATGAATTTGGTTTCGGTGAATTCTTTAGGTATTCAGATATTCCATTTATTCATATGTTCCATCCTTACTGTTGTGGTTACAGAGCTAATTTGATATTGTGTACATGAACTTCAGAAGTGTCTGCTCTGGAGATAAACTTACACTGACTATATTTGGCAGAGGCATAATTTCAGTGCCAGTAGTCTTTCAGGAAATTGCAGCTATGCTAGTCATTTCTTGTTATGAGTTGTGAATGAGATTTTAGTATTGATCTGCAAATTAATTAGACAGGTACTTGACAATCTGAATTGTCTGTCCATCTGCTACACTTGATTTTGATTTT
>Ga0131853_10003125_pt1 | contig 29697 bp, 24 predicted proteins | sample TergutLab28metaG_FD_92764 | JGI IMG/M metagenome (GOLD analysis project Ga0131853, IMG submission 92764) | Labiotermes labralis P1 segment gut microbial communities from Petit-Saut dam, French Guiana - Lab288 P1 (version 2) (version 2) | ecosystem: Host-associated > Arthropoda: Insects >... | reverse complement strand
ACGTGTGCTCGGTTTTTGAGCACGTGCGTGAGCGCGGCGCTTTTGATCAAACTTTTGGCGCGCAAAAGTTTGCTGGATTGGCAAGGACTGGTCCTTGCCGCGCCGCGCGCGCCCGCGCAACGCTACAGCGGCTCCGCTGAAAAATGGTTGACAATCCTACGAAAAGTATGCTAATATAACCTCATGGATAAAGTGCTTATTGCAATGAGCGGCGGCGTTGACAGCAGCGCGGCGGCGTGGATTTTAAAAGATAAAGGGTTTGACTGCGTTGGGGCGATGATGAAACTTTACGACGGCGAGGGTAGCTGTTGCTCGCTTGCCGACGCGGAGGACGCGCGTTTGGTCGCGTTTCGGCTTGGAATTCCCTTTTATGTGTTCAATTTTACCGGCGATTTCACCGAGCAGGTGATTGACCGGTTTATTTGCGCGTACCAAAACGGCGCGACGCCGAATCCGTGTATCGATTGTAACCGCTATTTAAAATTCGACCGATTTTTACGGCGCGCCGACGAAATTGAATGCAAATATATCGCGACGGGGCATTACGCACAGATTGAGCAGGGTGAAAACGGACGATGGCTGCTTAAAAAAGGACTGGATAGCTCGAAAGATCAAAGTTACGTTCTGTATGCAATGACGCAGGAGCAGTTATCGCGGACGTTGTTGCCGCTTGGCGGAATGGAGAAGTCGGAGGTTCGCAAAGTTGCGGCGGAGCAGGGGTTTATCAATGCCGATAAAAAGGATAGTCAGGATATTTGCTTTGCGCCCGACGGCGATTATGCCGGAGTTATTGAAGAGCATACAGGAACGAAAGCTGAAGCGGGCTTCTTCAAAGATACGGCGGGCAATATTTTGGGCGAACATAAGGGGATTATTCACTATACCGTCGGGCAGCGCAAGGGTTTAGGAATCGGCGGAAATGCCGAGCCTTTGTATGTTTGCGAGGTGCGTCCGCAGAGTAATACCGTAATTTTGGGCGGGAATGATGATTTGTACTCTAAGGCGCTGATTGCGAATGATATTAATCTGATTTCGGTGGATAGGATTGGCGAGCCGATACGCGTGAACGCGAAGATTCGCTATCGTCACGCGGAGCAGCCCGCGACGGTGTGGCAGATTGACGATGATACGATTAAGGTTGAGTTTGATGAGCCGCAGAGGGCGATTACGAAAGGGCAGGCGGTTGTTTTGTACGATGGAGATATGGTTGTTGGCGGCGGAACGATTGTGGGTAGTGAATAATAGAAAAAAGCCGCTAATGCGGCTTTTTGTTTTCGAATTTATTTCCGAAAAAACGGTATTTTCTTCAACGCGATATACAAAATCGATCCAAGTCCATAACAAGCGATAACCTGCCCGATTCCAACCGACAGCATTACAAAATACATAGGAACCGTAGGATACCAAAGAAAATGCACAAAACTTCCGACAATAATCGCGTTTACTAAAACCGGCGGAATCATGGCGGTTAAAAACGTCGGAAGTTCTTTAATTCGAGTTGCCGCCAAATCTTTTCCGATTTGATAAGTCATTGTTGCGGCGATAAGTGTGGCAAGGCTTCCGAATATGATATCGACAATATTTGGCGTCGGAGAGAGGATATTCGCAATCAAGCAACCGACAAACAAACCGGGAATTGCCGCCGGCGTAAACAGCGACAAAACAGCTAACGCTTCGGATATGCGAATTTGAATCATTCCATAGCTCCACATCATGTTGGCAAGCGTTACCGCCACATAAATCGCGGCAATAATGCCGCTTTGCGCCAAAAGGCGCGGGGTAAACAAACTTTTTTTCATAGACATATAAATGTCCTCCTTATTGGTTTTCGGCTAATTGCCGTTGCGCAGTAAAGGTCTGCGTATGTAAATTTAATAATTTGACTTTAATAATGTGCCGTGTTATCTTTATTCAAGCAAGCACCAAAAAACACCGAATTTGTCAATAAAGGCAACCATACATGGACTATAATTACAAGCTCCTAATTTAGTAATTACGAAACTGCCTTCTTTCAAAACTTCAAATCCCTGCTTAACTTTAGCCGCGCCGCCTTCTCCAAAATGCAAACGAATTTGCATTGTATTTCCCGAAATCCTTTCTTTTTTGGAAAGGAACTGAACTGCTTCTTCCAACGGCGAATCTTGAAATTTTAACATATATTTTGCCTCGGCAATTGCCAAGGTTTGTCCATAGATATTAAGTTCAGCATGATAATATGTTCCATCACCTTCATCACTGGGGATTGTCCATGTTAATTCTGCGTTAAACGCCTTTTTGTACAATTCTATCGCTTAGTCACTACCATTAACATAAATCTGCATAAATGACCTATTCATAATTACCTCCACTAATATAAATTTCCCGAGACAACATACTCGCTCCGCCTCCCGCTAAAATTTCCCCTGCTTCAACCAAACGATCAAAACCGCTATATCCGACGGCGAAACGCCGGAAATCCGCGACGCCTGCCCCAACGAGTGCGGACGGATTTTCGTCAATTTCTGTCTCGCCTCAATCCGCAAGCCTGTGATTCTCTCGTAATCAATATCGTCCGGCAACTTTTTATTCTCCAACTTTTTAAACTGATTAATATGCGAAAGTTGCCGCGAAATATAGCCCGCGTATTTTATCGAAACTTCCACTTGCTCAAACACGTCGGCGGGCAAGATTTCCCGCGCTTTATCAATTTGCGCAAGTGCTTTATACGTAATTTCCGGGCGTTTCAGCAATTCCGCCGCGCGGATTCCCGTCGAAACTTCCGAACTGTTCTGCTCTTTTAAAAATTCCAAAACCGCCGCAGTCGGCGGGAATATCACCTTTTCGAGCCGCTTAATTTCCGCGGCAACTTGTTCATATTTTCGCAAGAATCGATCATATCGCTCCTGCGAAATCAGCCCGACTTCGTATCCAAGCGGCGTCAACCGCGCGTCAGCATTGTCCTGCCGCAAAATCAACCGATATTCCGACCGCGAGGTCATCATTCGGTACGGCTCTAACGTCCCTTTGGTAACCAAATCGTCAATCAGCGTTCCGATATACGCCTCGCTGCGGTCAATAACCACCGGCGGCAAGCCTTGTAGCTTCCGCGCGGCATTTATGCCGGCGACAAGTCCTTGCGCGGCGGCTTCTTCATATCCGCTTGTGCCGCAAAACTGCCCTGCGCCGTAAAGCCCCGAAATTGCCTTAAACTCCATTGTCGGCGCAAGTTGCAACGGATTTATGCAGTCATACTCAATCGCATACGCATACCGCATAATGTGTGCATTCAACAATCCCGGCAAAGTGCGCAGCATTTGCTCCTGCACGTCCTGCGGCATACTGCTCGAAAACCCTTGAATGTACATCTCTTCGGTGTTAAGCCCCATCGGCTCGATAAAAAGCTGATGCCGATCCTTATCGGGGAATCGCACAATTTTATCCTCAATCGACGGACAATACCGCGCGCCGATTCCCTCAATTCCGCCCGAATACATGGGCGAACGGTGCAAATTTTCATGAATAATCCGATGGGTTTCCTCATTCGTGTATGTGATATAACATTTCACTTGATTTTCCATAGTCTCAACCGTCGATTCAAACGAAAACGGCGTAATTTCATCGTCTCCCAATTGCTCGCCAAGCACCGAATAATCGATAGTTTTCGCGTTAACCCTCGGTGGCGTTCCCGTTTTGAACCGAAAAAGCTCAATCCCCAACTCCCGCAAACAATCGGACAATTGATTCGCGCCGAACAGCCCGTCGGGTCCGCTGTCCACCGCGTATTCGCCCATAATAATGCGGGATTTCAAGTAAGTTCCGCTCGCGATAATCACCGCGCGGCAAGGGTGAACCGCGCCCGCCGCCGTTTGCGCCGACACAACCGCGCCGTTCTCGACGTTTATCTTCACAATCTCGCCCTGCAAAATATCCAAATTCTCCTGCAATTCAAGGCGATGCTTCATTTCGTCCTGATATTGCCGCCGATCAATCTGCGCGCGCAACGAATAGACTGCCGGCCCTTTTCGGCGATTCAAAATCCGCGATTGAATAAACGTCTTATCCGCAACCTTTCCCATTTCGCCGCCAAGCGCGTCAATCTCCCGCACAAGATGCCCCTTCGCCGTTCCGCCGATACACGGATTGCACGGCAGATTAGCGACACTGTCCAAACTTACAGAAAAAAGAGCGGTTTTGCACCCAAGTCTCGCGGCGGCAAAAGCCGCCTCAATCCCCGCGTGTCCGCCGCCGATTATTATAATGTCATAAGGTTTTGCTGTTCGTAACATACTATTTGCCAACTCTCAAATCCCCGCTTTCAAGATGTATAATTTCATAATTCCCGACAATCCGCGACGCAACACGCTCGCTGTACATCTGCCCGACTTCGGACGGATTAAGGTTCGTGTTGATAATTGTGCTTTTTCCGTCCAACAAACGCGAGTTGATAATGTCAAAAAAGCTCGACGTCGAAAGTGTCGTCACAAATTCCGTCCCCAAATCGTCAATAATAAGCAAATCAACCGAATAAATAAAATTCAGTTTCTCTTTCAGTTCCCGATTATCCTTTTGTTCGAATTTCGACTGCTGAATCATATCGAAAATGCGATATGCGCTTTGATAATACAAGGTTTTGCCTCGTTCAACCACACGATTGGCAATGCAACTTGAAAGATACGTTTTCCCGCTTCCGACGCTTCCGAAAACAAAGAGATTACTGCCATTTTCGTCAAAATTTTCAGTGAAATTCTCGGCAATCTTCACAATATGCTTCACACTGTCAAGATTCTGCGAAAACAGAGAATAATCAAAATTTTCAAACGTTTGCGCCTGCATAAGTTTCGTAAGATTAGAATTTTCCATCACTTGCTCGGTAATCAGCCGCTCGAGGCACTTACACCGCTCGGTTCCGATAAAACCGGTATCGCTACACGCCGCGCAATCGAAAATTTCATCCAAACACCGCGCGGGATATCCGTTTGCGGTCAGCAAATTGTCTCGCTCGGCTTGCAACGAGATAATACGCTGTTTGATATGTTCAAAATTGTTGTTATGCGATAAAATGCACCGCGCCAACGCCGCTCCCGCGTCCATTAACTGCCGCTCGATTTCAGCGATTCGCGGCAACCGAGAATACACCGCATTTCTGCGGCGCGCGGTTTCGTCCATATTATTTTTTCTTGTTTGCGCCAGCTTCTCGAGCGCAAGTCCGTATGCTGATTTCATTTTTTTAACTCCTTTTTGCGCCCAACGGGCGCGGAGTTTTTAGGGCTTTGCCCTAAAAACCCAATATTCGGGACCATCCCGAGGGCTTATGACCTGCCGGTCGGGCATTAAGGGCTCTGCCCTTACGGTAGGTTTCAGCCAATCGAACTGCGGCAAAAACCGCCTTGCTCTCTTGGGAAACCCTCAAGGACGAACCGTTAGCCAAAACAAGTTTTGGACGGTTCAGCCATAATCCCGGTCGCCTATGGACGCAAACGCAAACCCCGCGATTTGCGCCAAAGTCGGCGACAGAAAAGCCGGGTTAGTGAACCGCATTCGCGGAAAGACTAGCAAGATATAGCACTGCGCTCGGACGAAAGCAGTATTCATACTCACTAATCTTTCCGCGAATGCGGCTATCTCACCCAATAAGCGGCGCGCTTTTAATAGCGCCATAGCGCGTTTGCGCCGCAAGTTTGATAAAACTTTTTAAAGTTTTTCGGGGATTGATAAGGGTGTTTGATAACACCCTTATCGCTCTGCGGCAGCCGACGCACATATGCGCTTGTCAGCGCAAGACATCCCGCCGCCACAGCGGCAAAAATGGGTTTTTAGGGCAAAGCCCTAAAAACCTCGCGCCCGTTGGGCGCAAAACGGTCTAAGGCGCGTTGCGCCTTACTACCCCCGATTCATCTTCTGCTTCGCCGCCTCGGCGTAATCCACACCGCTTGTTCCCGCAAAATTGTTAAACTTCGATGGTTTCACCGTTCCGCCGCCGCTTGCCGGCGACCGTGACGATTTATACTCCGCCTCGTGGGCGGCAATTTGATCGACAGTTTTTATTCCTGCTTTAATCCAATTTTCGAAAATTCGATTCATATAAGCGCAGCTAAACTTACCGCCCGTTCCGTTTATCATACGCTCGTAAGCAACCGGCACAAGTTCAAGCGGCACTTTCATATCATTCGCCCAACTGCGGATAAATTGTTCCTCGGTTTGTGTTAGCTTACGGTCGGCAATACCCAGCGCGTGCCTGATTTTGTTTTCCCGTTTCGCGCGTTGTTCCAACTTTTTTATATGATGTTCGGCGTCGTCAACCGTCATGATTCCTTTTTCCGCCCAATCAATCGCGATTTTTTCGATATATCGCATGTTCCGCTTTTCCCGCCCAACGGCATATGTAAGCATCATCACCGCAACCTCCGCCGGAAATTCGTAGTAATCGTAAAACGAATACAAAATCTGAATATCGGTGGCGGAAAGGGTTTTGCCAAGCAAAACCTGTGCGTGTTTGTAAAGAAAGTTGAGGTTTTTATCCCGATCAATCGCGGCGGTGATTTCGTCGATTTTATAAGTCGGTCGCATCTGCTCATTCGCAACTTCGCTCGAAGGTCCCGCTTTCACGTTGCCGGAAGTTTCTGCCGCAACCCAAAAATCATATGCGCGCTTTAAATCCGCAGGGGTTAATTCCAGCGTTTTCGCAATTTCGATGATTTTAAGAAAATTATCCACTGATTTCCCCCTAAGTTCGCATAATCTCAATGTTGGCAAATAATTGAGTGCAGTTTGGTGTTTGGACTGACCGCCGCGTGTCGTGTACACGCAAGGGAGGGAAAACGCCAAAATGTACCAATTATTTGCCAACGCAGAAATTCGCGAAAACTTCGTCAATAATCTCTTCCTGCACAGTCGTTCCGACGATTTCGCCAAGTGAGGTCAAAACCTCTTCCAAATCAACCGATAGCAAGTCCCGCGGCACACCGCTTTCCGCGCCTTCAATCAATCGTTCAACCGCCAACCCTGCGCGCAGCAGCGCCTCGCGGTGCCGCTCACGAAAAATGTACACATTTTCGCCCGAAATTTCGCCGAGTTTAAATTTTTCGGCGATGATTGATTCAAGCTCCGGAACCCCTGAAACTTCGCCGTTTGACGGCGTTGAAGTTGAAACAACTTCGACGTCCGGCAAATCCAACGCCGCGCGCAGCTCGGTATGGTTATACCGCGCGGGCAAATCGGACTTATTCGCAATCAATATCACATTTTTCCCGCCGCAAAGCCGGGCAATCGACAAGTCTTCCGTTGTAATTTCAGCAGACACATCCACCACAAACAGCACCAAATCCGCGGTTTCAACATTCGAAATCGTCCGCTCGATTCCAAGTTTTTCAACGGCATCAATGCTTTGGCGAATTCCCGCCGTATCGATAAGGCGCAACGAAACGCCGCGCAAATTCACATATTCCTCAATTGTGTCGCGGGTCGTCCCCGCCACATTTGTCACAATCGCGCGCTCCTCGCGAAGCAGCGCGTTCAAAAGCGACGACTTGCCGACGTTCGGCTTGCCCGCGATAACGGTTCCGATTCCGTCTCTTAACATTTTACCTGTTTTGAAGCCGTCTTGCAAGTCTTTTATCGAAATTTGTATGTTTTTGACGGCGGAAATAAATTCCATATCTTCCATTTCCTCGATTTCTTCAGGAAAATCAGCAATCGCCGCGATATGCGCCGCAAGAAGCAAGCCCTCCGCGCGAATCGCGTTAATCCGCTCGTGAAGCCTGCCAATCGCGCTGTTCGTAGCATTTTTCAGTCCTAACTCCGAACTTGCGTGAATTATATCGATAATCCCCTCGGCGCGGGTAAGGTCGATGTTGCCGTTAATAAACGCGCGGCGGGTAAACTCGCCCGGCTCGGCAAGCCGCGCGCCGCTTTCGATCAACGCCGACAAAATCGTGCTTGCCGCCATATATCCGCCGTGGCAGTTGATTTCCACCGTCGGCTCGCCTGTGTACGACGATTTTGTGAAAACGGCGACAAGCGCTTCGTCAATAATATCATTTTCGTCGTTCGGTTGATGAATCAAGGTTAACATAAGTTTGTGGCTCTCCGCGTTATGCAAATTATGTAACCCTGCGTCTTTATTATGTAACTTTGTAATTTTTTGCGCGATTTCTATCGCATTTTCTCCGCTTACGCGCAAAACGGCAATTCCTCCAACTCCGATAGGAGTAGCAATTGCCGCAATGGTGTCGTTTTTCATATGTTTTTCTCCTTTTTGCCGCGACGGCGGCAGGCGTTGCGCGGGCGCGCGCAAGGTTGTTTTGCGCTGACAAGCGCATATGTGCGGCGGCTGCCGCAGAGCGACAAGGGCTAATCGTAGCCCTTGTCAATCCCCGAAAAACTTTTCGAAAAGTTTTATCAAAACAGGCGGCGCACACGCGCTATAGCGCTATTGTGACCGCGCCGCTAAAATAGTGCATACAACTCGCCACTCAACCAAGTGCCTACGGCGACAAAAGCCGCAGATTCAACTAGAAACGGCGTTCTCGCTCGCTAGTCTTTCCGCGAATGCGGCTCGCTAACTTTTGTCGCCCTCATGCCAGACGGGCACACACGCGGTTTTTGCGTGGGTCGGCGGCATAGTGGCGACGGTTTGATAAAACTTTGCCGTCAAAGTTTTTCGGGGATTATTAAGGGTGTTCGATAACACCCTTAATGCCACGGCGCAGCCGTGATGCTCCCAGAGCCTCGCTCTGAAAAATGGGTTCAAGGGCATAACTCCCTTAGTTTTTCGTCACATTCTCCGTCAATTCCGCAACGTCTTTTTCAACGTCGGCTTGTGTTTTCATGTCCTCGCTAATTTTATTCACCGCGTGCATAACGGTGGTATGATTCCGTCCGCCGAAGTCGCGGCCAATGTCGGGCAACTTCATATCCGCAACTTCGCGGCATAAGTACATCGCAACCTGCCGCGGATAGGACACCGATTTTGGGCGTCGCTGCGAAACCAGCGAGCCTTTCGGCAAGCTATAATATTTCTCGACCTCGTCGATAATGGACGCGGTTGTAAGTTTTTTCTTGGTAACCGTCATAATGTCTTTGAGCGCCTGTTCCGCAAGCTCTTGCGTTATGCGGTTTGTGCGGCGGATAGAGGCATACGCCAACATTCGTTTAACCGCGCCCTCCAAATCCCGCACGTTCGAGCGGATGTTTTCCGCGACGTATACCAAAATTTCGTCGTCAACCGTCAGATATTCATTTTGAATTTTGTTCCGCAGAATTGCGATTCGCATTTCGAAATCGGGCGGCTGCACGTCGGCGAGCAATCCCATATTGAACCGAGTGCGCAAGCGTTCCTCAAGTTTCGGAATCTCCGCCGGCAAACGGTCGGATGTCAGAACAATCTGCCCGCCGTTTTCGTAAATCGCGTTGAACGTGTGAAAAAATTCCTCTTGAAATCCGTCTTTTCCGCCGACGAACTGAACATCGTCCACCAAAAACAGGTCAACGTTGCGATACTTATCATGGAAATCCTGAATGGATTTTTTGTTATTTTTTTGCGATAAAATTGAGTTTACATAGTCGTTTGTGAACTTTTCGGTTGTAACGTACATGATTTTCAAGTCGGGGTTCAAGTTTTGCGCGTTATTCGCGACGGCGTGAAGAAGATGCGTTTTGCCAAGCCCGCTTCCGCCGTAGAGGAATAAGGGATTGTAAAGGCTTCCGATATTTTCGGATACGGCGACGCCCGCCGCGTGCGCGAGACTGTTGTTATTGCCGACAACAAAGTTTTCGAAAGTGTATTTCGGGTTAAACACCTTGCCGATGGTTGCGGGAACGGATTGCTCAGCCACAGGAGCGTCGTCTTCAACGCTTATAACCTCGATTTGATAATTTTTGCCGGTTGCGCCTGTCAATGTGCTTTCGATTAAGGAATAATACTTCGTCATAATCATGTTTTTGTGTACGCCGGACGTGACGCTAAGCGTTAAAGTGTCAGCGGATAGCGAAACGGGCTCTATCGGCTTAAACCACGTAAGAAAAGAGACGTCGGAAATTTCTTCCCGAAGCACGTTTAAAACGCCGTCCCATATAGGTTTCACGTCTTGCTTTGTATGTAAATCTTGCGCTAATGCCGTTTGCATAATAACCTCCGCCTTGGATATAAATAATTGCCGTCTCGAAAAAAGAGATGGAAAAATAGTATAACAAAGATTTTATGAAAATACAACAATAAAATTAAATTTTGGTTAAATATTTTTTATTGACTGGATATCTTAAATGTGTTATGATACAATAAGTGTAATTTAGGCATTAATAACTGCGCATTCAATTAGTGTGGTACAGTTGAAAAGGAGTGAATATACATATGACAAGAAGCGGAAGTTTGAAACTGGTTTTATTACTTATATTTTGTGTTTTATTGATGTTTATGTCGGTTGCGCTTGGGGTTTTCGGCGCGAATGGATTTTTCGTCGCGAATCGCGGCGCGAATATGGAACTTATATATATTGATGACAACCACGGCGTTGGGCTTGCCAATATATTATTTATAGGGATTGACGATCATGGGCTTGCGGACACATTAATGCTTGTAAGCATTAACGGAATCACAAATCGTGTGAACATTCTATCCATTCCGAGGGATACAAGGACGGCGTTTGGGTCTCGTTTTGGTAAAATAAACGAAGCTTACGCAGCCGGGCGGCAAGCGGTTCGGCGCGGCGACGTGCAAGAACCGGAAGATTTTGTAATAAGAAGGATTCGCGAGCTTACCGGGTTGCCCATTCACTATTTTGTAACCATGTACATGGAAGGATTTATCGAAATAATAGATATACTTGGCGGGGTTGAAATTGAAGTTCCGAACCTTCGAAATGGCGGCATGTTTTACAACGACCCGACTCCGGGCGGCGCGAGAATTAACCTGACGGCGGGATTGCAAACGCTCAATGGCTCGCAGGCGGAGCAATTTGTGCGATTCCGTGGGTTTGACGGAGATATAGGAAGAGTGGATAGGCAACAGCAGTTCGTAACCGCTCTTGCGGAGCAGCATTTGACGATACGGAATATTGCTAACATAAACGCCTTGTTCGGTGCGATAAATGATCATGTCAGAACAAACTTTTCAGCCCGTGATATGATAAGGTATGCTAATTTGGCGAGGGCTGTAAATACTGAGGAAATTCAGTCGTTTCAGGTTCCGGGGCACGGAGCTTGGGTGGGGCAAATTTCATATTTTATTCCGAATTTAAGAGAACTTGAAGCCATTGTTGACGAGCATTTTGTGTTAAGATTAGACGCTGAACCGAACGATGTTGAGAATGGCGATGCGAATGGCGAGGCTGATGAATAAATTTGTTAATTTTGTAAAATATTAAATAAATGCTTGCTTTTTCCAATAAAATAGTGTATAATATTCATTGTGTGTAATGAAATTGTAACAAAAAAGCAACAAAATTAGGTAGGTGGTTTGGTGAGCGAAAGCAACAAACAATTTTACAGGATATTTAAAAAAGTGAAGGATTATATAGCTTACGGGCTTTTGACGATTGGTATTATGGTCGTTGTCACCGCAAGCGTAAACGCTTCGGGGTACAGACTTGGTTCTGAAATCCTGATTGACGGTGAAACAATCGGATTGGTTGTAAACCGCGACTATGTCCACGCGGCGATTGAACAAGTGAGCGAAGAATTGTACGAACACAATCTTTCGTTTGAAAGAGAGCCGGTTTTCATAGGGCGAGTGGTTTCTCCGTCCGCCGCTATGACGCAAGAGGATGTTAGAAATGCGATCATGTCAACCATTGACAACTTTGTGGAAGGATACGCGTTGGTTGTTGACGGCGAACCTATTTTGGCGCTTGTTAGTGAGGAAGCCGCCGAGTTGGCGCTTGAAAATCATAAAAACAGATATGTGGCGGGCAATATTTCGAATGACTCGATCATTGAATTTGACGCGGAAGTTGAAATAAGCAATCAATTTGTGCCGGTCAGCTCGCTTAGAACGGTTGAAGGCGCGCTTTTGGCGCTTGAGCCGGCGTTGGGTGTGCGACATACGTTTGTGAAACAGTATGTTGAGGAAATTCCGTACGAAGTTGAACGAGTGAATGACTATCAATTATATAGAGGAAGAACCGCAGTCGGGCAAGCGGGGCAAAGAGGTGAAGACGCTATCATCGCGCGGGTGGTTCAAGTGAACGGCGTTGAAGTGCATAGCGATATATTAGAGCGAACGACGCTTCGTCAACCGACGACGCGAATTGAGCGAATCGGGCAAGCGGAGCCTCCGCCGACAATCGCGCACGGTCGATTTATTCGTCCGGCGGCGGGAACGTTGACTTCAAGGTTTGGACGAAGATGGGGAAGAATGCATAACGGCATTGACATCGCAGGTCCGGTTGGAACTTATATCAGGGCCGCCGACGGCGGGATTGTTACTTTCTCGGGTTGGGACGGTGGATTTGGTAATATCGTAAGAATTAACCACGAAAACGGATATTCAACATGGTATGCGCATAACAGCGCGAACCTTGTAAGGGTTGGCGAGCGTGTTGCGCAAGGTCAAGTAATCGCAAGAATGGGAAGTACCGGAAGCAGCACAGGGTCGCACTTGCATTTTGAGGTTCGGCGAAACGGCGTGCCGGTTGATCCGTGGCCGTTGATAAACAGATAATATTGAATAGAGATATATTGGGCGTGTTGACAAAGTTGACACGCCTAAAAATTCAATAGACCTGCCTAAAAAGTGCCGTGACAGGTTATCGGCAGGTCTAATAGAAGAGAGGGAAAGTCGGTGTTGGATAAAAAAATACTGGTTGTGGACGACGAAAAGCCTATAGTTGATATATTAAGATTTAATCTGCAAAAAGAGGGATACGGAGTGATTGAGGCTTATGACGGCGAGGAAGCGGTGAAAAAAGCCGCGGATCATAATCCTGATTTGATTTTGCTTGACGTTATGTTGCCGAAACTTGACGGGTTCGGCGCGTGTAAAAAAATTCGAGAGAAGCAGTCAACACCTATTCTTATGCTAACTGCGCGCGAGGAAGAGGTTGACAAAGTTTTAGGGCTTGAACTTGGAGCGGACGATTATATCACAAAACCGTTCAGCGTTCGTGAACTTATGGCGCGAATCCGCGCGAATATGCGCCGCAACAGCGGAGAGGAACTTGGCAGAGCGGACGATGTTGAACGAATTGACATTGGCGAATTTGTTTTGGATTGCAACAAATACGAGCTGTTCCGCGGGGAGGAGCTTATTTATCTAACAGTGCGGGAATTTGAGTTGCTTAAATTCTTTTCGTTGAAGAAAGATAAAATTTTCTCGCGAGAAAGTTTGCTTGAGCAGGTTTGGGGATACGAATATTACGGCGATGTTCGAACGGTTGATGTTACGGTTCGCCGCTTGCGTGAGAAGATGGAAGAAGATCCGTCGAATCCGCAGTACATAAAAACCAAACGCGGCGTTGGGTATTATTTAGCGAAGTAGGTTGCGCCCAACGGGCGCGAGGTTAAGGCGCGTTGCGCCTTAGACTGGAAAACTTTTGAAAAAAGTTTTGCAAAATTTGCGCCTTCGGCGCGAATTTTTAGGGCTTTGCCCTAAAAATCCATATTCAGAGCGAAGCTCTGGAGCAATGTGTCCTGCCGGACAGGCGGTAAGGGCTCTGCCCTTGCCAATCCCGGTCGCCTATGGACACAAACGCCAAAAAGCGGCGATAACAGTTGAAACTCCTCGCATAAAACGCTTCGGAGGGCTAAATCTCTAAGCAATAAATTGCTAAGATCTTTATGCCAAGCCGGCGACGAAAAAACGTAGATAGCCGCGTTCGCGGAAAGATTAGCGAGACATATCGCCGTATCAGTCGAGATTGCGGCTTTTGCCGCCGTAGGTGCTTGACTAATGCGTAGATGTTTGCATATCTTATAAGCGGCGCGCTTTTAATAGCGCCATAGCGCGTGTGCGCCGCAAGTTTTGATAAAACTTTTTTAAAAGTTTTTCGTGGATTGACAAGGACTTCGATAAGACCTTGTCGTCCTGCCCTGACAAGGGCAAAAGGCTACAGAGCCTCGCTCTGAATAAAGGTTTTAAAGGCAAAGCCTTAAAAACTCGCCGCAGTAGGCGGCAAAAATAAAAAGGACGTGAGAATATGGCGAATTTTTGCGGATCATGTGGAAAAGCGATAAATTTGGGCGGAAACTTTTGTGATGCTTGCGGCGCGCCGTTAAATAATACGCAGCCGCAGCAAAGACCCGTATATCAACAGCCGCATCAGCAACAGTCGCACAGCTATCAACCGCCTCCGCCTCAACCCGGGCAAGCGGCGCAGCAGTTGTTAAAGAGTTTGAATACTCGATTAACTCTTACGGCTACGTTTTGGATTGTCGCGGCGTCTGTGCAGTTTCTAATTGGAATTATATTTTTGATAGCGGGAATAGCAATGATGGCAAGTCCATGGCAAGATACGCAGATAGGCGGCGTGATTTTCGCGATCGTCAGCGTGGTTCTTCTTATAGTCGCAACCTTAAATTTGATTCTTGGAATTTCAGATTTCAAGTTTAAGACAAAAATCCGCACCGCGCCGGTGGGAATTGTTCGTAGATACGAGCCGCTTGGCGGAAAAGTGGGATTGATAGTTTACGCCGCATTTTTTGGCGGATATTTCGGACTTGCTTCGGCGATAATTAATGTTGTCACGCGAAGTTTTGTTCTTGATAACCGGCAACAATTTTTAGAACTTGAGAATCAAGTGAGACAATAAAAGAGCCTTTGGCTCTTTTTTTATGCGAAAATGCTTGCATTTTACTGAAATTCGTGGTAGAATGAATGACGCAATGCGTAATATCGCAAGAAAGAGATTAAGTTGGAGGGACAATATATATATGTTAGAGAAAAAATGGTGTATTCAAGAATTTGACAAACCGAGAGTGGTTGAGATTGCGAATGAATTTAGAATTTCGCCTCTTACGGCGGTTGTTATGTATAATCGGGGAATTCGTGAAGACGCCGATGTGGAAAAGTTTTTGTCGAAGGATTTTAACAATTTGTACGACCCCTTTTTGCTGAAAGATATGAAAAAAGCGGTTGACCGCATTAAACTTGCGGTGAAGAATAAAGAGAAAGTTACCATTTACGGCGATTATGATGTTGACGGAATTACCAGCATTGTTATTTTGCATAAGCATTTGACGTCTATGGGGCTTGAAGTTGGATATTACATACCCGACCGAATGGAAGAAGGCTATGGAATCAACAAAGACGCGCTTAACAAGATCAAAGCTGACGGAACGACTCTTATGATTACTGTGGACACGGGCATTACCGCGTGCGACGAAACGGAATACGCTCGCGAGCTTGGGATAGACTTGATAATCACCGATCATCATGAGTGTAAAGAGCAAACGCCGAACGCGGTCGCGACCATTGATCCGAAGCAGAAAGATTGCAGCTATCCGTTTAAGAACCTTGCCGGCGTTGGCGTGGTTTTCAAGCTGATTCAAGCTTTAGAGAAGCCGACCGAGCTTCCTGTTTTGATTGAAAAATATTCGGACTTACTTTGTTTGGGGACGGTTGCGGACATTTCTCCTCTTGTGGACGAGAATAGAGTGATTGTAACCGAAGGATTATCTCGCTTTAAGGAAAGCAAAAACCTAGGATTGCGAACTCTTGTGGAAATGTGCGCGAATAATGTTAAAAATATCACTACCACCACGATTGGATACTTAATCGCGCCGCGTATTAACGCGTCGGGTCGGCTTGGGTGCGCTTCGCGAAGCGTGGAATTGTTCCTGACCGAAGATGAAGCTGAGGCGCAACGGCTTGCGAAGCTTATTTGTGAGGAGAATCAAAGGCGTCAGGAAACCGAGCAAAAGATGTTTGCCGAGGCGCTTGAATACATCGAAAATCATCCGGAAATATTAAATGACAAGGTTTTGGTTATCGCTCACGAAGACTGGCATCATGGGATTGTGGGGATTGTTTCATCGAAGATTACCGAGAAGTTTTATAAGCCGTCGATTTTGTTCGCGGTAGACGGAAAGACCGCGAAAGGTTCGGGGCGTGGAATTATTGGGTTTAACCTTTTCGAGGCGCTTGAGAATAGTTCCGATTTGCTTGATAATCACGGTGGACACGAACTTGCGGCGGGGCTTTCGATTCAAACTGAAAATATCGAAAAGTTTCGTAAGAAAATCAATGAATACGCTAAAGAAAATGTTATCGAGGACATGAAACCGATTATTAATATCGACGCGATTGTTAAAGTTCCGTTCGTGACTATGGAGATGTATCACGAGTTGAACAGGCTTCAGCCGTACGGAGCGGGGAACAGCGCGCCTGTGTTCGCGATTAACGGAATTAAGATTCATAGAATCAGTCAAACCGGTGAAAAGCGGCATATTCGCGCGACATTGCTTAAAGAGAAGAAGTATTTCGACACGGTCGGATTCGGAATGGGGGATTGTATTAACGAATTCTCCGAAGGAGATTTGGTTGACGTTGTGTTTGGGATAGATATTAACGATTATCGCGGAATGGTGAATTTGCAGTTGGTTTTGAGGGATATACGGAAGGCGCAGGTTTAGGGCTTTGCCCTAAGACCGTTTTGCGGCGACAGCCGCATAGGTTTGCGCCTACGGCGCTGTTTTTAGGGCTTTGCCCTAAAAAACCATTTTTGCCGCTGAGGCGGCAGGCGTTGCGCGGGCGCGCGCGGCGCGGCAAGGACCAGTCCTTGCCAATCCAGCAAACTTTTGCGCGCCAAAAGTTTGATCAAAAGCGCCGCGCTCACGAACACGTTCAAAAACCGAGCGCACGTGGCGCGGAGGTTAGGTGCAAACATAGCACCCTACCCTAAAACATCTCGCGCTTTTAGGCGCGGGTCGCTCTCGAACGAGCGCGGTGTTCTCGCTCGCTAATCTTTCCGCGAATGCGGCTAGCTAACCCAGCTTTTCTGTCGCCGGCTTGGCATAAAGCTCTTAGCAGTTTACTGCTTAGAGATTTAGCCCTCCGAAGCGTTTTGTGCGAGGAGTTTCATCTGTTATCGCCGCTTTTTTGCGTTTGCGTCCATAGGCGACCGGGATTATTAAGGGCAGAGCCCTTAATGACCGCCTGTCAAGGCATACGCCCTCAGAGACGGTCTCTGAATAATGGGTTGTAGGGCAAAGCCCTAAAAGCCCTGTGCCGCAGGCGCAAATTTTGCAAAACTTTTTTAAAGTTTTACAGTTGAGGTATCCTTATGGACAAAAAACTCAAAAACCTAATTAAAAAAATACAAAAATACAGCCCTTTCGCCAACATTGCGTTGGTGGAGAGGGCTTATAACTATGCGCAAATGAAGCATGAGGGGCAAACCCGCGTTTCCGGCGAGCCGTTTGTCACGCACCCAATCGAGGTTGCGAACATTCTTGCGGAGATGGAGCTTGATATTGACTCCATCGTTGCCGCGCTTCTTCACGACACGGTGGAGGATACCGACAGCACACACGCGGAAATTAAGGAAAAGTTCGGCGAGCATGTTGCTATGTTGGTTGAAGGGGTAACGAAACTTGACAAAATCCCATACAGCACGAAAGAAGACGAGCAGGTTGAGAACCTTCGCAAGATGTTTTTCGCGATGGCGAAAGATATTCGCGTGATTTTGATTAAACTTGCCGACCGGATTCATAATATGCGAACGCTTAAATCGCTTCCTGAATACAAACAGCGGGAAAAGGCGCGGGAAACCTTGGAAATTTATGCGCCAATCGCGCACAGGCTTGGTATGTCAAAAGTTAAGTGGGAGCTTGAGGATTTATCGCTTAGGTATATTGATCCGATTGGATATTACGAAATTGTTGATAAGATTTCGCAGAAACGCGCTGAACGGGAAGCGTTTATTAATAAAATTATGCAGATTTTTCGAGATAAGCTGGCCGCTGAGGGAATTAAAGGGTTTGTCGAAGGGCGTCCGAAGCATTTTTACAGCATATATCGCAAAATGTTCGCGCAAAACAGCGGAATTGAAGAAATTTACGACCTTTTCGCGGTGCGGATTATCGTGGATACGGTCAGCGATTGCTATGCCGTTTTGGGGATGGTTCACGAGCTTTATAAGCCTATTCCCGGGCGGTTCAAGGATTATATCGCCATGCCGAAACCGAATATGTATCAGTCGTTACACTCGACGCTTATCGGTTCGGACGGCGTTCCGTTTGAAATTCAGATTCGCACATGGGATATGCACGAGACGGCGGAAAAAGGAATTGCGGCGCACTGGAAATATAAAGAAGGCAAATCCGGCAAGGATGATCTTGACGAAAAGCTTGAATGGGTGCGGCAGTTGCTTGAAATTCAGCAGGATATGACAAATTCCGAGGTTATGCAGACCTTGAAAATTGATCTATTCAGCGACGACGTGTTTGTGTTTACGCCGAAAGGTGATGTGCGGAATTTGCCTGCCGGCTCAACCATTATCGACTTTGCGTACGCGATTCACAGTGAAGTCGGAAACAAAATGATGGGCGGAAAAGTGAACGGTAAGATTGCGACGCTTGATTATATTATCCAAAACGGCGATATTGTTGAGATTATTACGTCGGGACATGTTCACGGACCGTCGCGGGACTGGCTTAAAATTTGTAAAACTTCGCAGGCGCGGAACAAGATAAATCAGTGGTTTAAGAAAGAAAATCGCGCGGAGAATATCGAAAAGGGTAAAGATTTGCTCGAGAAAGACTTCAAAAAAGCGGGCGTGCCGCTCTCTTTCCTAAACTCGGGCGACGTTTTGAATGCGTTCTTGAAGAAGTACAGCTTTAATTCGGTCAAGGACTTCTATTCGTCGTTAGGCTATGGAGGCGCGAATGCGCACAGGCTTGTGACGCGGCTGAAAGACGAGTATAAGAAAACGATTCCCGTGACCGAAGTGAAAGCACCGATTGAACTTATCACCCGCAAAACAAGCCGACCCAATACAAGCGGCGTTGTTGTAAGCGGGATTGATAATTGCTTGATTCGATTCAGCCATTGCTGTAACCCGGTTCCTGGGGACGATATTGTTGGATATGTTACGCGCGGGCGTGGTGTGGCGGTTCACCGCACCGATTGTATCAACATTCTCAATACAAGCCCTGATTCGGAGGAGTTGAATCGCTTTATCCCCGTTAGTTGGTCTGAACAGGCGGAAATTCGCTATCAATCGTTGTTAACAATTACCGCCACCGACAGAGAGGCCTTGCTGGCGGATGTCACGTTGGCGATTAAGGATTTATACCTGCCTGTGCGCGGGTTGAACGCAAGGACGGCGAAGCAAGGCTTGGCGATTTTGGACGTTACGCTGGAGATTAAAAGCGTCGATCAGCTGACCGAAGCGATTAAGAAGTTGCAGGCGATAGATGGGGTTATTTCTGTGGTGCGGCGGCGGCAGTAAAATGAGGGAATACATGAAAATTTACATTACAAATAATACCGATACGGCGGTCTCGCGGGAAATTCGCGGGGTTATTAAATCCGCGGTGAACGAATCGGCTAAGGAAATTATGCCGGGCAAATCGTTTGAGGTCAGCGTTATGCTGGTGAATAACGAAGAAATTCACGCGCTTAATTTTCAGCATCGTAATATGGATAAGCCCACCGATGTTTTGTCGTTTCCGATGATTGAAGATTTTGCCGAGGAATACGAAAATATTCTCGGTGATATTGTGATTTCGATGGAGCAAGCAAAAATTCAGGCGGAAAATTACGAGCACTCGTTTGAACGTGAGATTGGGTTCTTGGCGGTTCATTCTATGCTGCATTTATTCGGATATGATCATGAAACGCCGGAGGATGAGGCGGAAATGTTCGCGGTGCAGGAGAAGATATTGGATAAAATGGGGTTGACGAGATGAAGCGATTTCTGAAAAGCTTTAAGTACGCGTTCGCCGGGCTTTGGTATTGCGTAAGGCGGGAGCGAAATTTCCGTGTCCATCTGGTTGCAATGACGATAGTTATCGCGCTTATGGTGATTTTCGAGTTGGAGCGATATGAAATGATCGCGCTTATATTTGCGATTTGCTTTGTTTTATTTGCGGAAATGGTTAATACGGCAGTTGAACGAGCGGTTGACAACGCGTCAACCGAGTATACTGAAAATGGAAAAGTTGCGAAAGACGTTGCGGCGGGCGCGGTGCTTATATCCGCAATTTTTGCGGCGACTGTCGGATTTATCGTGTTTGGCGAGAGGATATTGGAGGTTATAAGATGAGCAACTATAAATCGGGGTTCGTCGCTATTTGTGGGCGGGCGAATGCGGGGAAATCGACGCTTTTAAATAAAATTATCGGGGAGAAAATTTCTATCGTGTCAAGTAAGCCGCAAACGACCAGAAATTCTATACTCGGCGTGCATACCACCGACCATTGTCAGATTATTTTTGTGGATACGCCGGGGATTCATAAGCCGCGGAACTCGCTTGGCGCGCGGATGGAGAAGTCGATCAAGTCGGCGATTATTGATGTTAACGCGGTGATTTATGTGATGGATTGCACTGTTCGCGACAACGAATGGAATGACGAAGAATCCGCGCTTAAATCGGTTATCCGCGAGGGAACGCCTGTGATTTTGGCGCTTAATAAGGTTGACAAAGTTGCGAAAGAAAATCTTTTGCCGTTGATCGCGAAAGCGCAGGAATTGCACGAATTTGCGGCGATTATTCCCATTTCGGCGCAGAAGGGCGATAATATCGCGCAGTTGCTTGCGGAGACCGAAAAATATATCAATGAAGGTCCGAAATATTTTCCTGACGACGTGATTACCGATCAGCCGGAACGGCAAATTGTTCGTGAAATTATACGGGAGAAAGCGTTGCGGTTATTGAATAAGGAAATTCCCCACGGGATTGCGGTTGAGATTGAAAAGTGGATTGAATCAGAGGAGCGAACGTCGATTTATGCCGCGATTTATTGCGAGAAAAATAGCCACAAAGGAATTGTTATCGGTAAGGGCGGCGAGAAGCTGAAGCAAATCGGGCAAAACGCCCGCGCGGATATTGAAAAATTGCTTGGACATAAGGTATATTTGGAACTTTGGGTGCGGGTTAAGGAAGATTGGCGGAATAGGGAGAGTTTTATCAGTTCGATTATGGATGAGGTTTAGGTTTAAGGCGCGACGCGCCTTAGACCGAAAAACTTTTGAAAAAAGTTTTATCAAAATTATTGCGCCCAACGGGCGCGGGCTTTTAGGGCTTTGCCCTAAAAACCCGCTTTTGCCGCTGCGGCGGCAGGCATTGCGCGGGCGCGCGCGGCGCGTCAAGGACCAGTCCTTGACAATCCAGCAAACTTTTGCGCGCCAAAAGTTTGATCAAAAGCGCCGCGCTCATGCACGTGCTCAAAAACCGAGCACACATGGCGCGGAGGTGAGTGCGATCAACTCGCTCCTAACCAAATGAAATCTCGCGCTTTTAGGCGCGGGTCGCTCTCGAACGTGCGCAGCGGTTTATCTCGCTAATCTTTCCGCGAATGCGGCTCGCTAACCCAGCTTTTTTGTCGCCGGCTTTGGCGCAAATCGCGGTTTTTGCGTTTGCGTCCATAGGCGACCGGGATTATTAAGGGCAGAGCCCTTAATGCCCGTCCGGCAGGACACAATGCCACAGAGCCTCGCTCTGAAAAAGCACACGCCATAGGCGTAAAAAAGGAGAAACATCTATGGCACTGATAAAGGCGCAGGGCTTGGTCATAAAGTCGACAAACTTCGGTGAGGCGAGCAAGATTTTAACTGTTTTAACGCGTGAGTTCGGGAAAATTCAGGTTGCCGCCAACAATGTGCGGCGCGGCAAGTTTATGCGAGGCGCGCAAATATTTTCGTACAGCAATTTTGCCCTTTTCAAAGGGCAAAAATCGCTTTATCGCATGAATGACGTTGATTGCGTCGAGTTTTTCGACCCGCTGCGCGGAGATTTGGAGAAGTTATCGTATGCGAATTATTTTGCCGACATTGCCTGCAATATCACCGGCGAAAACAACGAAGATGAGCGGCTTTTGAGTTTGTTGCTGAACTCGCTTCACTTGCTTTGCAGAGATACCGTTTCGGCGAAGAAGATTAAGGTTGTGTTTGAACTTAGAAGCATGACCGCGGCGGGGTTTATGCCTGATTTTAGCGGTTGCTGCGATTGTCGAACCGAGCGGAATATCGCGAGTTTTGATCTTGTGAACGGCACGGTTCGATGTGGAAATTGCATTAAAGTCGCGCCGAATATTGCCGAGATAAATGACACTTTGCGCGCGGCTTGCCTTTATATCACGCAAGCGGATATGAATAAGATTTTTTCGTTTGATATGCCGGACGAATTGTTAGATTATTTAAGCGGCGTAACCGAGCGATACGCCGCGATACATATTGATAAGCGGTTGCAGAGTTTAGAATATTTGAAGAAGATATTGGGGGGCGTTTAACGGTGGTCAATTTAGGGAACGATTGGGACAGTATTTTAAAGGACGAATTTACGTCGGAATATTATCTGAAATTGCGGCAATTTTTGAAAGAGCAGTATGCGAATTATACCGTTTATCCGTCGATGTATGACATTTTTAACGCGCTCAAACTTGCGGCGTATAACGACGTTAAGGTGGTTATTTTGGGGCAGGATCCGTACCACGGCGTTGGGCAGGCGCACGGATTTTGTTTCTCGGTTCGGGAGGGAATCACGCCTCCGCCGTCTCTTGTGAATATTTTCAAGGAATTAGCAACTGATGTTGGTATGCAAACGCCCGCCGGCGGCGATTTAACGCCATGGGCGAGGCAGGGCGTTCTGCTTTTGAACACTACACTCACCGTTCGGGCGGGCGAGCCAATGTCTCACGCCGGACAGGGTTGGGAAATATTTACCGATAAGGTTATACAGCTTCTAAATGAGCGGGAAACGCCTGTGATATTTATGTTGTGGGGATCGCACGCGCAGAAGAAGACGCAGATTATCACCAACCCGAAACATTTTATACTAAAAGCGCCGCACCCGAGTCCGCTGTCGGCGCATAGAGGATTTTTCGGTTGCCGCCATTTCTCGCAGGCGAATAATATATTGGAAAGTTTAGGACAAACGCCGATAAATTGGAATTTGAATTAAAAATAGGCATATATAGAAAAAAGAGCCGAAAGGCTCTTTTTTTATCCATTTAACTAATCGCCTCTTTCGATTGCTTTATCAATCCTTGGGCGGATTAGCAAGATAATTATACTTCCCGTGAGTGCTGTGAACAATTGGCTCCATGAGAACATTCCCGGAAGCACGACATAGCGCAACATTTCAGGCAAGCGGTATCCGAAAAACGGAACAAGGAAATATATAACTCCGACCCACAAGATTGCGGCTTTTAATGCCGAGCCGATTACTAAGCCTACGCCGAAAGTAGCGAGATTTCGGTTCCTAAACGCGTATGCGCACAAAACAAGCGCGGCGTTTGCCAACGCAATCATCGGAATAAGATATAAAAATCCTGCTATATATGGATTCGGCGCGGTCAGAATCGCAAGCAACGGCGAGATAATCGCAATCGTCAAGCCGGATTTCAGTCCGCCCCAAAGCGCGGCGGCGATTAATACGGCGTTAATCAACGGTCCCGTAATGAACTGCGGGTGAAGAAATCTGAGTTGTTGCGCCGCGATCGCAAGCCCTAAAAGCAAGCCGGTTAAAACTAGTTTTTTAACGTCAGTTTTATTCATAATGTCCTCCTTTGTAATTTTTATCCTCTAAATATGGATTATACACTATTTTTTTATTGACAGCAAGCTATTTTTCCAGTATACTTCTTTATATGATGTAGATTATTTTACGAAAGAAGGACTACTTATGCCCGAAAATTCGAAAATGGTGGAAGCAATAACCTCTATGGATGTTGACTTTGCCAAATGGTATACCGATGTTATCAAAAAGACCGAGCTTGTGGATTATTCCGGCGTGCGCGGATGTATGGTTATGCAACCCTACGGCTACGCGATTTGGGAGAATATTCAAAAAAGCTTGGACGGAATGTTTAAGGAAACAGGGCACGAGAATGTTTATATGCCTATGTTTATCCCTGAAAGCTTGCTTCAAAAGGAGAAAGATCACGTTGAGGGGTTCGCGCCCGAGGTTGCGTGGGTAACGCACGGTGGATCTGAGCCGCTTGCCGAGCGGCTTTGCGTTCGACCGACGAGTGAAACTCTGTTTTGCGAGCATTACGCGAATGTGATACAATCTTATCGTGACTTGCCGAAGCTGTACAATCAGTGGTGTTCGGTTGTTCGGTGGGAGAAAACAACCCGCCCGTTTTTGCGTCATACCGAATTTTTGTGGCAGGAAGGGCACACCGCCCACGCAACACAAGAGGAAGCGCAAGAGGAAACCTTGCGTATGCTTAACGTGTACGCGGATTTTTGTGAGACGCAGTTGGCGATTCCTGTTATCAAAGGGCAGAAAACCGAGAAGGAAAAATTTGCCGGCGCGAACGCGACTTATACAATTGAGAGTTTAATGCACGACGGTCGCGCGCTTCAATCGGGAACGTCGCATAACTTCGGCGACGGCTTCGCGCAGGCGTTTGGCATACAATTTTTGGATGAAAGCAACGAACTTAAATACGCGCATCAAACTTCGTGGGGAATGTCTACCCGAATTATCGGCGCGATTATCATGGTTCACGGCGACGATAACGGGCTGAAACTTCCGCCGAATATTGCGCCGACGCAGTTGGTGATAATCCCTGTTGCCCAGCATAAAGAGGGCGTTTTAGAAAAGGCGAACGAGTTGAAAAAACGTTTATCAGGCGATGGCGGACGGCAGGATGCCGCCCCTACAAAATCGATTCGTGTTAAGTTGGACGATAGCGATAAATCGCCCGGTTGGAAGTATTCCGAGCATGAAATGCGCGGCGTTCCGCTTCGATTGGAAATCGGGCCGCGGGATATTGAGAATAATCAGTGTGTACTGGTTCGCCGCGACACAAGAGAGAAAATTTTCGCGTCCCTTGATAATATTGAGGAGACGATTGCGCAAACTTTGGCGGATATTCAGGCGAATATGCTTGAAACCGCAAGGGCGCGGCGTGATTCTAAGACGACTTCCGCGACTGATTACGCTGATTTCGCGAAAAAGGTGGAAAACGGCGGATTTATTAAGGCGATGTGGTGCGGCTCGGTTGCGTGTGAGGAAAAAATCAAGGCGGATACAACCGCGACGTCACGCTGTATCCCGTTTGAGCAGGAGAAGTTGGCGGACACTTGTATATGTTGTGATAAACCTGCGGAGAAATTAGTATACTGGGGTAAGGCATACTAGTTTGCGCCCTGCGGGCGCGGACTTAAGGCGCGTTGCGCCTTAGACCAAATTGTCGCCTGCGGCGGCGTGCTTTTTTGTCAAAGGTGTTGTCGAACACCCTTGACGAACCCCGAAAAACTTTTAAAAAAGTTTTACCAAAACCTTGCGGCGGCGGTCAACCGCAACCATTCAAGCTACGGCAACAAACGCCTTGCTTTCACGGGCGGTTTCCCGACTCGCTTCGCTCGCTGGATAATTCGACTAAGCTTTTCAAAAAACGAAAAGCAAGTCTCATTTATCACAGGGGTGGCATTAGCTGGATTAAAAAACCAATCCGGATGCCACTCCCCAAACGCGCTATGGCGCTATTAAAAGCGTGCCGCTTATTGAGGACTGCAAACAACATCCCCTCAGTTTAGCATCTATGGCGGCAAAAGCCGCAAACTCGCCTGAAAGCGGTGTTTTATCTCGGTACTTTTTCCGCGAACGCGGCTCGCTAACCCAGGTTTTCTGTCGCCGCTTGCGGCACAAATCGCGGTTTGTGCGTTTGTGATCGCCAGGCGACCGGGATTGGCAAGGGCAGAGCCCTTGTCGCCCGTCCGGCAGGACATAAGGCTTCAGAGTCTCGCTCTGAAAAGGATTTTTAGGGCATTTGCCCTAAAAACCAGCGCCCATTGGGCGCAAGAATTTTGATAAAACTTTTTTCAAAAGTTTTTGGATTTTTAGGGCAACGCCCTAAAAAGGAGGGAAAAACATATGTGGCAAAACATCTGGAACACCCTATACGACATATTTGCGCTTGTGCGTTGGCAAGACGCGCTTGATGTTTTAATTGTCGCGTATGTGATTTACAAACTTTTGATATTTATCCGCGAAACCCGCGCGATTCAGCTTGTGAAAGGAATCGGAATATTGCTCGTTGTGTTTCAGGTCAGCGTTTGGGTAAACTTGAATGCCGTGAATTTTATATTGCGAAACGCTTTGCAGGTCGGGATTTTGGCAATTTTGATCGTGTTTCAGCCGGAGTTTCGCCGCGCGCTTGAGCAGGTTGGGCGAAGCTCGGTCGGTCGCTGGTTCGGCAATGACGAGCAGGGCAGCAGAACCACGCAAATTCAAACGATAGACGAAATTGTCCGCGCCGCCGAGCATATGTCATCATCTCGGACCGGCGCGCTTATTGTAATTGAAAAAGAAACCAAAATCGGCGATATTATTTCTACCGGAGTTTTGCTTGGCGCCGACGTTACCGCCGAGCTTTTGGTTAATATTTTTGTGCCTAATACGCCGCTTCATGACGGCGCGGTGGTGATTCGGGGCAACAAAATTGAAGCGGCGGCGTGCTTTTTGCCGTTGTCGCAGAATTCGCGGCTGAGTAAAGAACTTGGAACCCGGCATCGCGCGGGAATCGGAATGTCTGAGGATTCGGACGCGATTGTTGTTATTGTTTCGGAGGAAACCGGGCGAATTTCGCTTGCGCAAGACGGCGATTTGAAGACTGACTTAAACGTTGAAACCTTAACCGAGATGCTCACTTCAAATATTGATAAGCAACAGGGTTGGCGGCTTAGACGGAATCTTCTTCAGCGGTTTGACAAAGGAGGGGATGATAAATGAGAAGTGTAAAAAAGATATTCGAAAAAAATATCACGCTTAAAATCATATCTCTTGTTTTGGCAATCGGCGCGTGGATTTATATCATGATTGTACTTAATCCGCCGTTGGAAACAACGGTTCGCGGCGTTCCTATCGCGTTTGTCGGGCAAGAAAATCTTGCCGAGCGCGGATATAGTATTATCAGTCCGATCGATCCGACGGTAACCATTATAGTTAGCGGAGTTCGCAGCGTTATCTCCGGAATTAATCCGCAGGCTCTTCGGGCAACGGTGGATTTGTCTGAACTCTACGGAATCGGAACGCATCATATTCCGGTAACAATCGGCGCGCCGCCGTCGGGAATCACGATTGTGCGTAACAACCCGCTGACGTTGGCTGTGGAAATCGATCAAGTGATAGAAGATCGCAGAGAAATACGAATTGTTACAACCGGAAATGCTCCCGACGGATTTATGGTCGGCGATATTAGTATCACGCCGGAAACTGTGCTGATTAGAGGGATTTCCGCCATTGTGAACGATATTGACGAGGCGATTGTGACCCTTGCCTTAAACGGTTTAACCGAAGATTTTAGCGGGACGAGGGAAATCACATTTACCTCACGCTCGTCGGGACGAGAAGTTCCTGCCGCCCGCCGCCCTGTAACAGATATTACGCAGGTTGAGATAAGCGCGACTGTCATGGAGCTTAAAACCGTTCCGATTGTACCGCATTTGAGCGAATATTTTATGAATCGAATTGAAGACGGAACATATACTTTAAGTGTAACTCCTGCGGAAATTACGATTTACGCAAGTCCGAATGTTGTCGCGGATATTGACGAAATAATAACCGGTCAAATGAGTTTTGCAACGGAAAACGGCAGGCTTGTCGGGACAACAACTATTCAAGTGCCGAGTGGTGTTAATTTGCGGTATGATGTAACGGAAGTTACGATAATTTTGGAAGAAGTATTGGAGGATGACGATAATGGGTAGATTATTTGGTACTGACGGAGTTCGTGGTATTGCAAACAAAGAGTTGACGCCGGAATTGGCGTTTCAAATCGGGCGCGCGGGCGCATATGTTCTCGCTTGCGAGGGAAACAGCCGCCCAAAAATTTTGGTCGGAAAAGATACTCGCATATCTTGCGAAATGTTGGAAGCGGCGTTGATTGCAGGGATTTGCAGTGTTGGTGCGGAGGCGGTTCTTGTGGGCGTTGTTCCGACGCCGGCGATTGCGTATCTTGTGCGAGAGCAGAACGCCGATGCGGGCGTTGTGATTTCCGCGTCGCACAACTCGTTCGAGCATAATGGAATTAAGTTCTTTAACGGCGAGGGATACAAGCTTAGCGATGAAATCGAGGCTAGAATCGAAGGAATTATCCTCGACAATGCAGAAACGATTGAAAGTCCAATAGGCGCGGATGTTGGGCAAATTTCCAACGCGCCCGAATTAGCGGAGAAGTACATAAAATACGCAATCTCTACGGTTGATACTGAGTTTGACGGGCTGAAAATCGCGCTTGATTGCGCAAATGGGGCGGCATCTGCGACGGCGAAAACGGCGTTTACCGCGCTTGGTGCGGAAGTTTTCGTAATCAACGATAAGCCGAACGGCGTGAATATCAACGATAATTGCGGCTCGACGCATATGGAAGATTTGGCGAAGTATGTCAAGGAAGTTGGCGCGGATATCGGCGTTGCTTTCGACGGTGACGCCGACCGAACTTTGCTGATTGACGAAAACGGCGAAATGGTGGACGGCGACAAAATTATGCTTATGCTGGCGGTTGATATGCAAAAGCTTGGCAAGTTGAAAAACAATACGCTTGTTGCGACGGTTATGAGTAATTTGGGCTTATTCGTCGCCGCGGAAAAGTTGGGTATAAACGTGCTTAAAGCCGCCGTTGGCGACCGATATGTGCTGGAAGAGATGACAAAAGGCGGCTACAACATCGGCGGCGAGCAGTCGGGACACGTAATTTTGCTTGATTATAACACAACCGGCGACGGACTTGTTACGGCGCTTGCGGTTGCGGCGCTTATGAAGAGAAGCGGCAAGAAATTGTCGGAACTTGCGACCATAATGCAAGTTTATCCGCAGGTGATGTTTAACGCGATTGTGTCCAACGAAAATAAGGCGAAACTTGCAACCGACGAGGAAATTAACCGTGCGATCGGTGCGGCTGAGGAGCGATTCAAAGGCGACGGGCGGGTTCTTGTTCGCGCGTCGGGAACCGAGCCGCTAATCCGCGTAATGATTGAAGGCAAGGATATCAAGCAGATAACAAGCTCTGCCAAAGAAATAGCGGATTTGATTGAGAAGAAGTTGGGGTAGCGCCCTGCGGGCGCGGGCTTTTAGGGCTTTGCCCTAAAAACCAATTTTGCCGCTGAGGCGGCAGGCGTTGCGCGGGCGCGCGCGGCGCGTCAAGGACCAGTCCTTGACAATCCAGCAAGTTTTTGCGCGACAAAAACTTGACTAAAACCGGTCGCCTTGCGTTGTCGCAAAACGCTTACGCTGCGCAACGAATCGGCGACGGCGAGTGCGAACAACTAGCCCCTATTCAAACAATATTTCGCGCTTTTAGGCGCGGGACGAATTTTCAGTCGAGTCTGCGGCTTTTGCCGCCGTTGATACTATACTAAGAGATAAATTGTTTGCACTATTTTAGCGGCACGTTTTTGATAGCGCGAAAGCGCGTTTGTGCCGCTAGTTTGGTAATGAGCGAAGCGAATTTCAAGCCAAATTTCTTTGCGCCAACGGCGGAAAATCCGCAATTTGGCTTCTAAAACTTTTTAAAATTTTTCGTGGATTGAGGCTGAACCATCGAAATCTTGATTTCGCTAATGGTTCGTCCTTGAGGGTTTCCCAAGAAAACGAGCCGTTTTTTGGCGAAGTT
>Ga0131853_10003124_pt1 | contig 29700 bp, 27 predicted proteins | sample TergutLab28metaG_FD_92764 | JGI IMG/M metagenome (GOLD analysis project Ga0131853, IMG submission 92764) | Labiotermes labralis P1 segment gut microbial communities from Petit-Saut dam, French Guiana - Lab288 P1 (version 2) (version 2) | ecosystem: Host-associated > Arthropoda: Insects >... | reverse complement strand
GAAGACTTTGGACTTGCTTGTGGAAATCCAGTACATATGCCTAGAGAATGGTCCTCTCCCTAGTAGTATTCACTATGGGATTGAACTCTAGCACCACTGTTGCACTTGCCTTGACAATTCACCAGTCAACGTCCTGTTTCGGGATATGCAAAAATTGTTTTAGAGGAGGTGATGCTTTCTGAGATATGATATTTTTAAGTATCCACGTTTGAGAGATTTGCGTAACGACAGAGGCTTGTCTCAAAAAGTGATTGCCGAGTATCTACAAGTAAAGTCAAACACATATTCTCGCTATGAGACCGGAACGCATGATATCCCTGTCGATGCCCTAGAAAAACTAGCTGACTTTCATAATACGAGCGTTGATTACCTAATCGGAAGAACAGACGAATCCGTACCCTATCCACGTAAACGTTCCAAACTCTAAAGCCATTGTGCATGTCTCACGACACACACAATGGCTTTTTATTTTGTAGCGCCCAAGCCTCCTTTTCCAAAGGAGGTGGCAGGCGAAGCCTGACGGAGGATTCAAATTCGCTTAAGCTACCAAAAAACAGGGCAAGGGCATGAAGGGCAATCCTCAGTCCGCTTCGCGGACAGCTCCTTTGAAAAAGGAGCCTTTGGTCTACTGCTCTGCAATGACCTCAAGCGCCAGATCAAGCACCCTTGTGAAGGTCTTGCGTACTCGGTTGGCTGTCTCTACGACTTCGCCGTGGTGGAGGGGTGCGTCTAGAATTCCAGCTGCCATGTTGGTGATACAAGAGATTCCTAGCACTTGCATCCCTGCGTGTGCAGCTACCATGGTTTCCGGTACGGTGGACATCCCCACAGCGTCTGCACCCATGGTGCGGGCGAAACGGACTTCTGCCGGGGTCTCGTAGCAGGGGCCGGAGAACATGGCATACACGCCTTGGGCTAGATCGATCCCCTCGGCTGTAGTGCGCTCTACTAGAAGCTTCCGTAGAGCCGGGGTATAGACATTGCTCATATCAGGGAAACGGGGGCCGAATTCGTCCAGATTCGCGCCGATTAGCGGGTTTTGACCGGAGTAATTGATATGATCGGTAATCAGCATGAGGGCACCCTCTGCAAAGGCCGTATTGACGCCCCCTGCGGCGTTTGTGACTACCAATGTTTCAATCCCCAGCTTCCGCATGACACGGACGGGTATGGTGATCTCTTGCTGGCTATAGCCCTCATAGTAGTGAAAGCGTCCCTGCATGGCGAGGATGGTTAAGCCGCCCCGTTTGCCCACAACGAACTGCCCCTCATGTCCCTCTACTGTGGAGCGGAGGAAGCCGGGGATGTCTCCATAGGGAATCTTCACAGCGTCTTCCAAGCGATCTGCGTACTCACCCAGTCCACTGCCTAAGATCATGCCAACCTCTGGCTTTAAGTCTCCCAATTGTTCCGCTACGTATGCGGTACTCTGTTCAATGCGTTCAGATAATGTCATATGATTGCCACCTTTCTATTCTATTTACTGAGATCAAGTTCTCTCCCTTGTACAAATTTCCGCCGGATCTGCCGCTCGTCAGACCGATATACCACCCGCGCCAGCCGGTCGGCGATGCCGTGTTCTCTCACACTGCCGAGGGTGTGATCGTCTATCACGAGGGCGTCTAGCTCAAAGCCTTCTTCAAAGCTCCCCACCTTGCCGAAGAAGCTCCCGCCGCCTCGGGTTCCGAGGTAGAATGCCTCTTCTAAGGATAGGGGCGCGGATTCTTGGTCAACCAGCCGCCAATAGAGCTTGGATACGCCGATTGCATCTACCATTCCACGGAAGATGGAGGTGTGTACGCCCGCTGCCACATCGCTGCCTAATCCGATGGGGATTCCCGCGTTTAAATATCGCCGGACAGGCGCTATCCCGGAGGATAGGTTCATATTCGACTGAGGACAGTGGGCTACCCATATTTTTTGTTTTTTCATCAAGTCAAACTCTGACTTTGTAGGCCAAACACAGTGCGCCATTACTGTGGGAACAGCGCCGCCGAAGAGGCCGTTTTTGTAATAGGCGTGTCCGTAGCTCTCCGCACTTGGTACAAGCTCTTCCACCCAAGAGATCTCCCGCTGGTTCTCTGACAGGTGGGACTGGACAGGCAGCGCATACTCTCGCTGGATCTCTCCGAGGCCTGCCATGAGTTCGTCTGAACAGGATGGAACAAAGCGGGGCGTTAAGATGGGTGTCGTACGGGCGTATTGACCTAGGGTCTCTCTGAGCCATGTCCGCGTGTCATGGAGCGAAGTTATAGCGTCTGCCTCTCGCAAGGGATCTGGCGCGTGGCGATCCATGTTGACCTTGCCAACCATGGTCACAAGACCGGATTCTTCCAGCAGATCCATAAGGAGCACCGTCCCGGGGACGTGACGGGTGGCGAAGATTACAGAGCGGGTATTGGGTCCTCGCCTGATGTGCTGTACGAAGGCTTCGTAGGCCTCTTCCGCATAGGCCAAGTCCCCATAGCGGGTCTCTTCGGGGAAAGTATAAGTGTTGAGCCAATCGATCAGCTCTAAATCCATGCCTAGTCCGCGAAAGGAGAACTGGGGCGCGTGGACGTGCAAATCCACCAGTCCGGGCAAAATGAGTTGCCCGCTATAGTCGATGAGCTGTAAGTCTTGATACCGCTCCGGCAGCTCTGGGAATACACCGGCACTTTTGTCGTCTACACAGACCAAATATGCATCCTCTGCCGCTTGGAGCCCGCGATCCTCTGTGCTATAGCAGATATCGCCCTTTAAAACAAAGTGATGCATATGAACCCTCCCATCTATCCGTCTTGCATCAACTTACCACTCATAGAAGCCCCGTCAATAGGGGCGTCAATTCCGAATAGTTCTGCGATCGTCTTGCCTACATCGGCAAAACTTTCTCGCGTGTCTAGATTCACACCTTGCTTGACCTGCTTTCCATAGGCCAAGAAGGGCACATACTCCCGTGTGTGATCCGTCCCCGGATAGCCGGGATCACAGCCGTGATCGGCGGTGAGGATAAGCACATCGGTATCTCGCAAAGTCGGCAGGAATTGCCCGAGCCATGTATCAAAATCGTTTAAAGCTTTCGTATAGCCGATTGCGTCGTTGCGATGTCCGTATAGCATGTCAAATTCCACTAGATTCACAAAGCAGAGGCCTTTAAAATCTCTCTGCACCAAGGCTTCAATCTGCCCCATCCCATCTGTATTGCTTTTTGCCGGGACATATTCCGAAACTCCTGAGCCTGCAAAAATATCCTCGATCTTCCCTACCCCAATGGTAGCGAGACCGTTTTGCTCCATGACATTGAGCAAGGTATCCCGCGGGGGTGTCTTGGAGAAATCTTTGCGCAGAGCGGATCGCCGGAATGCACCCGGCGCACCCTCAAAGGGGCGGGCGATCACCCGGCCTACGCCGTGTTCTCCGACCAAAAGCCCTCGGGCAATCTCCGAGATACGGTACAACTCTTCAATCGGCACTTTGTCCATGTGCGCCGCTATTTGGAATACGCTATCTGCAGAGGTGTAGACAATTACACTCTTGTCTGTCTCCAAATGCGCCTCGCCATAGTCCACGAGCACCTCTGTCCCGGAATAGGGCTTGTTGCAAAGTGTCTTGTATCCTGTTCCCGCTTCAAAGCGCACCATGAGATCCTCTGGAAACCCATCCGGATACGTGGGAAGGGGTTTTGGTGAGATGATACCCATTAGCTCCCAATGTCCGATGGTGGTATCTTTTCCCGCTGAGGCTTCCGCCAGGCGTCCGTAGGCACCAATGGGTGCATCAGATGGGATACCATAGTCTACGCCGTCTATATTGAATAGTCCCAGCCGCGCCATATTGGGGAGATGTAACTCCCCTGTTTGATAACAAGAACGGAGAGTGTTACATCCCGCGTCACCATACGCGGCGGCGTCTGGCAAGGCGCCGATTCCGACGCTGTCTAGGACGATTAGAAATACGCGATCAATAGCCACTTGTCTCTTCTCCCGCTAGAATTTTCACGGCAGAGCTTGTACCTAGTCTGTCACAGCCGAGGTCTAGGAATACTTCCATATCCTCCACCGTGCGGATGCCGCCAGCTGCTTTCATTTTTACGTTTGGGCCAATGTGGGCTTTGAACAGCGCAATATCCGCTGGTGTGGCACCGCCGGTGCCGAAGCCTGTAGAGGTCTTGATGTGGTCTGCACCTGCGGCTGTTACGCACTCACAAAGTTTGATTTTCTCTCCCTCTGTCAGATAGCAGGCTTCTACAATCACTTTCAGAATATTGTCTCCCGCTGCCTCTTTGAGGGCGCGGATTTCTGCTGTGACCTTCTCGAAGTCTCCATTTTTCACGTCACCCATGTTGATGACCATGTCCACCTCTGTGGCGCCGTCTCTAATGGCGGCTTTTGTTTCTGCGACTTTGACTTCGGTGATGGAGTAGCCCAGTGGGAAGCCGATTACGGTGCAGATCACAAGCTCCTTGCCGTATTTCTCTGCTACACGTGCGATATAGCTCGGCGGGATGCAGACGGAAGCCGTCTTATGCTTGATCGCCTCATCGCAGAGGGTGCAGATTTCCGCCCATGTGGCAGCGGACTTTAATAGTGTGTGGTCTACGTGTGATAAAATTTTTGCTTTGTCCATGTTGAGTTCCTCCTAAATTCTTCCTTTGTATGATGTGTTATGTAAACTTCTATTTGAGCAAGTAAAAATCTCCCGCCTTTTGCTCTAATGCCTGGGGATTTGTAATGCGGTATCCCCTAGCCTCTTTCTGCAAAGTCCCCTCGCTACAGAGTTGATCCAGAGACCGGAGCAGATGACGGTAACTGGTACCAAGGAGGGCTGCTACCTCCGTGAGGGTTTCCCGGAATATGCCGCGGTTTGCCGACTGGGTGATATAGGCGCATAGTCTTGCGTTTAGGGGCTGGAGGGTTGTGATTGTTCCGTTAATACTGCGCTCCATCAGCTTTTCCGCAAGCTCTCGCGCAATTATATTGAGAAACACGCTGTTATGTTTGAGCGTTTGGGCATAGATGCGAAGGGGCAGCGCGATGCAAGTGAACTCTGTGACCGCTTGCATGGTGGTACTTGCCGCTTGCGCGCCTGTCACCAGTTCCACATCTCCAATGATGCCTTTTGAGAGAAAATACGACAGCAAGAGTTGTTTGCCGTCAGATAAGCTCAGAAGTACCTTTGCCTTGCCGGAGATGACGAAATAAATGTGCTCCATCGGCTCTCCTGCGTGGAGCAAAAACTCCCCGGGTGAAAAAGAGAGCTTGAGGCCGTGATTGAAATCTAGGTCACCCAGGCCATATTCAAAGAGCAAGGTCAAATCCTGAGCGTCAAGGGGCTGTTGTTTCATGGATGCACTCCCTCCCCAAACAGTATGACATATGTCATATCAAAAAAGCAAGTCTTCCGTATACAATAGAGACAGGAGGGCTGAAATATGTATCATTTTCTCGCACTGCTGGTCGGAATCTTAGTCTCCATTATGGTCGCAGCAAACGGTGGGCTCGCAGAAACATACGGCGTACACGCGGCATCGGTCTTGATCCACATCGTGGGCTTTGTGCTGATTACAGCAATTGCACTGGTAAAGCGGGATCGTCTTTTTTCTAAAGGGCGTCCTTGGTATCTCTACTTGGGTGGTGCCATCGGTGTGATGACTGTGCTATTCACAAATATACCCTTCGGCCGCATCAGTGTGTCCGCGATTTTAGCGCTTGGATTATTCGGACAGGGCGTTTTGAGTTTGGTCGTTGACCAATATGGTTGGATGGGGATGCCCAAACATGCTTTTCATAAGAAGAAGCTTGTTGGCTTGGCTCTGGTGCTTGCTGGCATCGTTTCTATGATTACGAGCTTTGAGTTCTTGGCTGTACTTCTGTCTTTTATTGCTGGTGCAAGCATCGTGATCTCGCGTACATTAAATGCAAAGCTGGCTGAACTTACAAATGTGCGCATTAGTACCTTTTTCAATTACTTTGTCGGCCTCTCTCTTGCACTTTTTGTCTATCTGCTCTTTGGTCGAGGTGAACTTGGCTTACCCGCGGCACTCACTTTTTCTTCCACTTGGTTCCTGTACATCGGCGGGGCTTTGGGCGTGCTCATGATTGCCCTTACGAATATACTCGTTGTGAAAATTTCAGCTTTTTATCTGTCCCTGCTCCTGTTCATGGGGCAAGTCGCCTCTGGGATTTTAATCGACATCCTTCTGACAGGCGCATTCTCCTCCCGGAACTTGATCGGTGGTGTGCTGATCACTCTTGGTTTGGCTGTAGACCTTTTGATCGACAAAAAAAAGTCCAGCTCTACAAAATAAATAGCGCACACTTTGTGCGCGCTTTGGCAGGGAGGCTGATGAAAATCGGCCTCCCTTTTATTGGTTTTACTTCTGCTCTTCTACCAATATCCGTATTGCCTCTACCGCCGCTTGAATCCCCGGCGTGGTGTCATGAGATTCAGGATTGCTGAGTCCCTTTGCTGCCCGCTCTTGATTCCAGACCACGTTTAGGATACAGCCGGACTTCGCGCCCAAGTAAGAGGCCACAATATACAAAGTCGCGCTCTCCATCTCAGAGGCCAAACAGCCCGCGCGGATCCAAGCCTGCCATTTGTCTTTCAGCTCATAGCTAATCGGCATCCGATCTGGAGAGTGTTGCCCGTAGAAGGAGTCTTTGCATTGAACCACACCTGTGTGATAGGTGAGTCCTAAATTCTTTGCCCCTTGTACTAGAGCATTTGTCACATCCAAATCCGCCACCGCTGGGAACTCGATGGGGACATATTCCTTCGATGTGCCATCTTGCCGGATAGCAGCGGTCGCCACCACTACATCGCCGCCCATCACCATTTCCGCCATGCCGCCGCAAGTGCCAACACGGATGAAGGTGCGGACACCGGTCTGGTATAGCTCTTCCACCGCGATGGCAGTAGACGCGCCGCCGATGCCGTGGGATGTGACCAAAACTTTCTCGCCGCCGATCTTTCCACTCCAAGTGGTATACTCCCTGTTTTGGCAGTGGAACTGGGGCTCGTCTAAAAATTGCGCAATCTTCTCCACCCGACCCGGATCACCCGGTAGGATGGCGTATTTTGCGCCGTGACTGTCATCAAATCCAATGTGATATAAAGGTTCCATTCTGATTTCCTTTCGGTTTCTTATCTCTTATCTAGTGCCCTTATCATAGGGCTGCCCGACGGCCTTCGGCGCCATCGTATTCTTTGATGTAAAGGCCAACACGACCAAAGTCGCGATAAAGGGTACCATATTGTAAAAACGAGCAGGTATTCCCAAAGCCAACAAAAACGGAATTGCAGAATAGCTGCGGGCGATGGTCTGCATAATTCCAAAGAAGAAGGCGGCAAAGAGAATTTTCTTCGGATTCCAGCCGCCGAAAATCAAAACAGCCAGCGCTAAGAAGCCGTAACCACCTACTCCGCCGTCAAATACATTGGATATGGGCAAAATCCAAATCAGACCGCCTATGCCCGCAAAGGCACCGGAAATGAGAACGCCGGCATAACGCATTTTCGCTACACTGACCCCCACTGAATCCGCCGCTTGGGGATGTTCGCCGCAAGCTCTCAGCCGCAAACCAAATTTCGTTTTATATAAAACGAAGGCAGAGATGGCGAGAATCGCAAAACCCAGATAGGTCGTAAAAAAGGTATTTTGGAAAAACAGGGGTCCGAGCACAGGTATGCTGCCTAGGAGGGGTACACTTTCAATCCGAAACCAGTTGTTTGGGAAGTGCACAAGCTGTGTGCCAGTGAGCAATCTGGAAACATAAATCGCAAAGGCGGAGGCAAACATGTTGATCGCAACCCCGCTGATGATTTGATTCGCCCGCAAATTAATCGCGGCATAGGCGTGGAGGACCGAGGTAAGCATACCTGTAAGCATAGCAATCAAAAGGCCAAGGAACAAGAGCATTGGAACGGACAAAGTTTCTTGGAAGGTAGAAATAAACAGAACGCTTGTAAAGGCACCCAGTATCATTTTACCCTCAAGGGCGATATTGACAACACCGGATTTCTCTGAAAACATACCGCCAAGCGCGACAACCATCAGAGGGATCATGAACACCATGCTTTGCTGCATTATAAAGTAGAACATATTCATGCTTCTTCCTCCTCACCTGCTGCATCTTGTGCGTCTGGTATATCTGGTTCTTTATCTTGGTCAAGTCTGCCTCTTCTTCTGCCGAGGAAAGATTTTACCAAAAATACAAAGGCACAGAAGTAGATAATGACTGAGATGACAATCTCCATCAGCTCAACGGAGAAGCCGTATACTTGGATCCGTGCACCGCCCAAGAAGAGATAGGATACTAAGGTACCGGAGAAGATAATCCCAATCGGATGGTTTAGTCCGAGGAAGGCAACTGAAATCCCTGTAAACCCTTCTGGCTGAAGTGCGTCTACCGCACTCAGAGACAGGCCTGTGCCGTTCATGAAGTTCAAGGCTCCCCCAATACCGGCTAGAGCACCGCAGATCATCATAGAAGAGATGATTTTGCTTTTTTCGTTCACACCGGCGTATTTTGCAGCGTCTCGATTGAAACCGCAAGCCTTTAGTTCGTATCCGAAGGTGGTTTTCTCTAAAATTATGTAAACCAAAATCGCCATCACGATTGCAATGATGATGCCTAGGTTCACACTGGAAGATCTGGTCAAATTTCCAACAGTTTCTGAGAAGACGTTTTCCATCCCCAAAGAGGGCAGGTTGGAATCTTCCATCAGCGGCAAGGTGGTACCGCGGCCTTGATCAAACAGAGAGTTTACGATCATGTAGTTGACTAAATACATCCCGATATAGTTTGTCATGATACAGGAGATGACTTCATGCACATTGCGATATGCCTTCAGCAAACCCGGTATGGCTCCCCATAAGGCTCCTGCAATGGCGGCCGCTACGATGGAGGTAATAATGCGGATCGGCGGCGGTAGGAACTCAAAGTTTACCCCGATATAGATCGCCACAAAGGCGCCGAAGGTGAACTGTCCGGTGGCACCGATATTGAACAAGCCCGTCTTATAGGCAAAGGCGACAGAAAGACCTGTCATGATGATCGGTGTCGCAAATAGGAGTACATCTCCTATGTTCCGCATAGATCTTGCGCCGAAGGTCAGGATGGTTAGGAAGGCAGGCCACGCCTCTGATGCATTGCTGATTAGGAGTATGATGAAACCGATTGCGAGGCCTGCGATGATTACTAAAATAGAAGATAAAAAGTTAAATATGCTATCCCGATTCATGCCGTTTCACCTTCTTTTATTGATCTTTTCGCACCGGACATATAAAGCCCCAGCTCTTGGAAGGTCACTTGTTTCGGATCCACGTCCGCTACAACTTCACCTTCATACATGACTAAAATTCGGTCTGATACGTTCATGACTTCTTCCAGCTCCAGAGAGATGAGCAAGATCGCCTTGCCTGCGTCTCTTTGTTCCAAGAGCTGTTTATGGATGTATTCAATCGCCCCTACGTCTAAGCCCCTCGTAGGCTGTACGGCAATCAGTAATTGCGCGTCTCGGTCGATTTCCCTTGCGACAATCGCCTTTTGCTGGTTGCCGCCGGACATGGTGCGGGTGATGGTGTTTGCCCCTTGGCTACAGCGGATGTCGAAACGGGAGATCATTTTTCCTGCAAAGGCTCTGATCTGATCCATCCGCAAGAAGCCGCGACGCTGGAAGGCCTTGGTGTAGTATTTTTGTAAAATCAGGTTATAGGCAAGGGAGTAATCAAGCACGAGACCATGCTTATGCCTGTCCTCTGGAATGTGCGCCATGCCGAGTTCGCCGCGCTTCCTAATCTTTTCTTTGGAGATGTCCTGTCCGCCCAAGAAAATCTGCCCGGACTGTGTGGGTGTGAGGCCTGAGAGAATATTGACCAGATCTGTCTGACCATTCCCTTCAATCCCAGCTATGCATAGAATTTCCCCGGCTTTGGCTTCAAAGGAGACATTGGTGAGCACGTTTTTCTCACCTTCCCCTTTTTGGGTTAGACCCTTGACTTCTAGGATCGTATCTCCGATATGGGCTTCACCTTTCTCTAGACTCAGCACCACTTTGCGGCCGACCATCATTTCGCTCATTTCTTCTTTTGATGTTTCGGCTACATCTACAGTGCCAATCAGCTTGCCCTTTCTGAGAACAGAGCATCTGTCGGCTACTTGTTTGATTTCATCGAGCTTATGGGTGATAAATAAAATAGACTTCCCTTCTGCGGCCATGTCACGCATTGTCTGCATGAGCGCTTCGATCTCTTGGGGCGTCAGTACAGCGGTAGGCTCGTCAAAAATGAGGATTTCATTGTCACGGTACAACATTTTGAGGATTTCTACCCGCTGCTGCATGCCTACAGTAATATGGCGCACTTCTTTGTCTATGTCGATTTCAAAGCCATACTTTTGAGATAAGGCCAAGACCTTCTCTCTTGCGTCTTTCATTTGGAGTACACCGTGTTTGGTGGTTTCGTCTCCAAGGATGATGTTTTCTAAGACTGTAAAATTGTGAACCAACTTAAAGTGTTGATGCACCATGCCAATACCCAGTGCATTGGCATCTCCCGGGCCTGTGATGCTTACTTCTTTCCCGTTTTCATAAATACTGCCTTTTTCCGGCTTATACAAACCAAAAAGCACGCTCATCAGCGTGGATTTTCCCGCACCGTTTTCCCCAAGCAGTGCGTGTATTTCGCCTTTTTTCAGTTGCAGCGTAATGTCATCGTTTGCGATAATTCCCGGAAACTCCTTGGTGATGTTACGCATTTCAATGATATACATAAGCTTCGCCACTTTCCCTATTTATTTAGATATGGAAAAAGGAGCGCAAAAATATGCGCTCCTTTTCTGTTTGGTCATTAGTTGAGTTCTACGACTGTAACAAGAGTCAGATCGAGGTTTGCCTCTGAAACGGATGGCGTTACAACATTGTTCACTACGACTGTACCGTTCGCGAGTAGCGCGAAGATCGCATCGTATTGTGCTTGTGTGAAGACTTGGAAACGTGACGTAGCCATCGGTAGGCCAACACCGTTTACAGATGCGTCAAACATAAGCTCTACACCGCCGCGGAATGCGCCGTTTAGGAAGTCTGTAAGCATGTCGTAAACAGATACGTCAAGGGCTTTCATGGCAGATGTGATGACCACGTCGCTTGCGCCTGATTGGTCAACATCTACGCCGATCACAGAGCCGCCTGATGCTTCCGCACCGCTGATGACAGAGAAGCCTGCACCGCCAGCTGCTGCGAAGATTACTTCTGTGCCGCCTGCAAACCAAGCAGAAGCTGTTGTTGCAACTTCTGGGCTTGGAGCAAAACCGCCAACATAGAAGTAGTTGACTGTTACTTCGCCTTCAGCTAGGTCTAGAGACTCCGCTGCATGCTCTGCACCTTGTAGGAAACCATGACCGAAGCGTACAACAGCAGGAACTGCGTGTCCGCCCATGAAGCCTAGGCTTCTATAGCCTTCCATAACAGCTGCATAACCAGCTAGGAAGCCTGCTTGCTCTTCTGCATAGTGGATCGCCGCGAGGTTTGCTGCAGGTCCGCCGGCTGGTGTGGCGTCTAGCAATACAAACTTCACTTCTGGGAACATTTCTTGCATTTCAGCGGAAGAATCGATGAAGTGGAAGCCTGGAAGTACCACAATGTTTGCGCCCCAACCCACTGCATCTGCAACCAAGTCAACACGTGCTACATCGTCTGCTGAATGTGGTTGGAAGAAACGTGCATGGTCACCTGAAAGACCATGGTTTGTCAGGAAGCGCTGGATTCCATTCCATGCGCCTTCGTTGAAGGAACCGTCATCCAAGATAGACTCTGGTGAGTGAGCAACCAAAGCGATGTAGATATCGCTTGCTGCGAAATCTGCTTCTGGCTCTGGCTCTTCAGTTGGTTCTTCTGGCTCCGGTGTTGTTTCCGCTGGTGCTGGTGTTGGATCTGGTGTACCGCCACCACATGCCGCGAGGCCTGCTACAAGAAGCAGAGCCAATAGTAGTGCTAAAATCTTTTTCATTTTTCTAACTTCCTCCTTATTCTTTCTTACCTTAAATTATATCGTAAGCATGATGTAAAACAAATGCTTTACACCCTGCATTACTTCACAAACAAAAACAGGCACAAATCGACCCGCTTCTTTCTACAAAGAGAATACCATTACTACCGTCAATATGCAACAAAAAATTTTTGTACTAGGCTGAAAATTTTTCGAAACATCACAGAGGTAGATCTAGCCGCGCAGGCCGATCTTCTTGCAGATTTGCTCTACCTCTTGATAAACGCGTTCCGTGTCTATTGTCGGGAATGCACCGTTTTCGTACAGCACCTCTCCTTTTACCATGGTAAGCTCTACCTCGTGACCGCTTGCGGCATAGGCGAGGGCTGACACAAGGTCATTTTGGGGCTGCATATTCGGGTGGTCTAAGCTAATTAGCACAAGGTCGGCATCGTATCCCTCAGCTAACTTTCCGACTACACCCTCTAGACCCAAAGCCCGGGCGCCATTCATTGTGGCGAGCTCCAAACCTTCTGACGCGGTGATTGCTTCCGGATTGCCGCTGATGCCTTTGTGGAGCAAACATGCTTGTTTCAGCTCGCCAAACATATTGAGGGCATTATTACTGGCAGTTCCGTCTGTACCGAGACAGACATTCACACCTGCCGCCCGGAGCTTCGGCACTGGAGCCACGCCGTTTGCCAACTTCAAGTTGCTCACCGGATTGTGCGCCACATGGACACCGTGTTTAGCCAGTGTTAAGATGTCTGCTTCGTCCAACTGTACACAGTGAGCCGCTACGGTTCGGTTTGTCAGAAGACCTGTCTCCGCCATAAGTTCTGGAGGGCGCTTTCCGTATTGGGCTACGATATCTTCTACTTCCCGCACACTTTCGGAGATATGGGTATGTATCCCAACATCCAGCTTCTTTGCTGTTTCCGCCACGAGACGCTGATAATCGGGATCGCAGGTATAGGGTGCGTGGGGGGCTAGCATGAAATCGATGTTTCCCTTCCCCTGCCAGCGCGCGATCTCTTCTTTTGCCTCTTTCAGACTCGTTTCACCATCTACGCCGCCCATCAGGCCGCGGCTCAGTACAGCGCGCATCCCTGCGTCATAGACGGCCTGAGCCACATGATCGATGTGAAAGTACATGTCTAAGAAACAGGTAGTACCGGTTCGGAGCATCTCCATAATCCCGAGTTGGGTACCCCAATAGCAGTCCTCCGGCGCAAGCTTGTCCTCCAGAGGCAGAATGCGCCCGAATAACCAGTCATGGAACTTGAGATCATCCGCCGCGTTTCGGAGTATGGTCATGGGGACGTGAGTATGGCTGTTGATGAAGCCCGGCATCAGAAGCTTTCCCTCTCCGTTAATCTGCCGTTTGGCGGTAAATCCCTCAGGCGGGCTGTCGATACCTGCAATCTTGCCTTCTGCTATGTAGACATCTGTTTTGCGTGTGAAAAAGCCTTTGGTCGGCTCGTGGAATAGACCGAGCACATTTTGCATGCGTATAGACATGGAATATCCCTCCAAATGATTTTACCCAGTATATCAAATGCAAGCAGATGCATCAAGCAATTTCACACAGCAGAATCTCATTGACAGTGTCCTGCAAAATCGATATAATTTTAGCAGTTTAAAGTATTCTCAAGGAGGCATGACATATGGCATACAACCCATTCGAAAGCGCACAAGCACAGTTTGACGGTGTGGCAAACATGATCGATCTAGACCAAAGCGCACGTGACATTTTGCGTGAACCGATGAAAGAATTCCACTTCACTATTCCGGTGAAAATGGACGACGGCACAACTAAGGTATTCAAAGCTTACCGCATTGCCCATAACGCGGCACGAGGTCCTGCAAAAGGAGGCTTACGTTTCCATCCCCATGAAACCGCCGACACGGTGCGGGCTTTGTCCATGTGGATGACTTGGAAATGCGCCGTTGCAAACATCCCCTTAGGCGGCGGGAAAGGCGGTGTGGTCTGTGATCCCCGCACCATGTCTCTCGGCGAGCAAGAGCGTCTGTGCCGGGGCTTTATTAGACAGTCTTTCGCACAAATCGGCCCGAATATCGATGTACCGGCACCGGATGTGATGACCAACAAGCAACATATGCTGTGGATGATGGATGAGTACGAGACAATCGCAGGCGGACATTATCCCGGTGTCATCACAGGAAAGCCCGTGGGCGCCGGCGGATCCTTGGGTCGCACTGAGGCTACAGGCTTTGGTGTGGTCTATACGATCAAAGATCTGCTTGAGGCTGAGAATATTGATATCGCACAGACCTCTGCCAGCATCCAAGGCTTCGGTAATGTTGGTGAGTATGCGGCGCAGCTATATACGGAGCTAGGCGGCAAAGTCATCACTGTCTCCAGCTTTGACTTAGCTGATAATGTGGCTTATACCTTCCGTAAAAAGGCAGGCTGTGATGTTGCAGAGCTTGTCAGCATTAAAGACAGCTTTGGTAGCATCGATAAGGACAAGGCAAAAGCCCTCGGTTACGAAATTTTCCCTGCTGATGCGTGGCTATCTGAGGATGTGGATATCCTCATCCCTGCAGCCCTTGAGAGCCAGATTACACCTGAGACCTTCCCGCAGATTTCCAAGCAAGTCCGCATCATCGCGGAAGCCGCCAACGGCCCCACCACGCCGGACTGTGATCCGCTGATTCAAGAACGGGGCATTTTGCTCATTCCAGACTTCCTCGCAAACGCGGGTGGCGTCACAGTCAGCTACTTTGAGCAGGTACAGTGCAATATGAACTACTTCTGGAGCTATGAAGAAGTCATCGCAAAGCTTGGTGAGAGCATGTCAACCGCATTCCGGGCTGTCTATGACCTCTCGAAAGAGCGGGGCGTTTATATGCGGGACGCGGCGTATATGATCGCCATTGACAGAGTACAGCACGCTATGAAACAACGGGGCTGGATCTAAGTCTTCGCAACAGATTGCACGGAATAGATCTCCTGACATAAAAATAAAGAGCGCGCTCAAAATATGCATCCCAGTACATTGTTTTGCATATATGAGTGCGCTCTACAAACGCAAAGAAAGAGCATATCATGAAGGATTCGTTTTTCGCCAAACTGGAACCCGCCAATAAATACGTCTTGATTTGCTGCTTTATTCTCTTTTCAGCAAATGGCATGACTACTGCAATCTTGGGTTCTCTTTTGCCTCTGATTAGCTATGAACATGCCCTCAGCAACACAGTGAGCGGCTCTCTCCTTTCTGTCCATCAGGCCGGGATGATGGGGGCTGTATTTCTCGCCGGGATACTGCCCTTCTATTTTGGGCGTAAGCGGGTGCTCCTTATCGCCTGCGGGTTTGCAGTTTGTGGATTTATCCTGATGACTGTAAGCGGTAATCCGCTTTGGCTACTCGTCTCTTTCCTCTTTGCGGGGCTTGGCCGGGGTAGTGTTTCCAATTTTTGTAATTCCGCTGTGAGCGAAGTCTCAGGCGGAAGCGCGGGGGCGCTTAATTTTCTCCATGGCATCTTTGCCGTCGGAGCCTTGCTTGCACCGCTTTTTGTCATGTTTGGCGTACAAGTCTTCGGAGAGCCTGGATGGCGCTTTGGCGCTTTGCTTTTGACCGCTTTTCTCCTCTTTAACATGTGCCTCTTCCCCAGAGCGAAACTTGTGGAATTTACGAAAGAACAGCGGCAAAAATTGTCCTATCAATTTTTGAAAAAGCGGATCGTTTGGTATCACATTGGCGCTACCTTTTTCTACATAGTAGCTGAATCCACTGTAATCGGCTGGCTTGTTATGTATTTTGTGCGTGCGGAAATTATGCCGGCACAGCTTGCGCAAATACTTGCCTCCATCCTCTGGGTTGCCGTTTTTGCGGGACGGATCTCCATCGTGTTAGTCGGCAGCAGACTTTCCAAATCTCGGATCCTGTTGTTGACTTCCTCTGGAATGGCAATTTTTTATATCACTTTGCTCTTCATGCGTGGTGTTTTGCCGATTACACTCGTCGTAATCGGGCTCGGCTTCTGTATGGCAGGCATTTTCCCCACCTTGATCGCAAGCAGCGGGAAGATTATGAAAGAATACCCCATGAGTTTAGGTGTCATGCTACTCATCGGCATCAGTGCCGCCATTGTTATGCCTCTTGTAACAGGAATCTTATCAGATAGCTTCGGCCTCCTTGCCGGGATGAGCGCTGTGATCGCGGCTTTGATTTTGTTGCTTTTGTTTGTTATTCTGATCGCGCGTTCTAAAGTGGAGGAGCCGGAAGACTGAGTGAATAAACGCCATGCGGAAAGAGGAGGCCAGCCGAAATCCGGCTGGCCTCCTCTTCTGTGTTATACTTGTTTATACGGAATCGTGTTTACACAGGAACAATGACCTTTGTGAGCAGTTCCTTGCTTGCTGTTGCCGCAGGGTCGTTTAGGTAGCAGTCATAAAATGTTCCTGTAAATGCAAGCGACTGCTCGTCCATAAACGCAAACATTTTTCCGTATGTTGTATTAAGCGAACGGTGAGAGCCTTTGTGGGTTGCTACTACTGCTTTTCCCTCATGGGTTTTGCTCATAAACATGCCGTCTTTTTCTGCTACAGCTTCGGCAAGCGGGAAGCCGACTTCCACATCATATTTCGACCAATCCTTGGCACAGTTTAGATATGCCACATAAGGCGTACCGCTTGGCTCTATTCCAAGTTCCTCCAAGTAGGCACTAACCATACTTAAACCTTTTTCAATTACCTTGTCTGATTTGGCATTGCTTGTATGCGCTTTGTAGACAAGGGCCAATTCTGGTTTCAATTCCATGATTTCAATATTCATAGTACGCTCCAAAAATTGTGATTATTTGAGTTTAATAGGCATAAGCAAATCCAGTTGCTTTTCCCCATCAGAAGTTTGCTCGGATATAAATTCTTCATAGTCCATAGAAAGTTCTTCGAGCCATTGGATCGAAGAATCCACTTCGTACTTGTCGCTGTTTTCGCACCAGTTGTATAGCCCCGTCCAGCGTTCGCCGATTTCATTCAGCGTTGCGGAAATGGAAGCGTACAGCCCTCCGTCAAACTGTTTTTTTGTAAATGGTGCAGACACAGTAAACTCCTCGGGAATCGTGACCCATGTTTCGTAACCGTACTCCGGGCTATCTTCCGATGGGTCAGAACTGTTAAACCCGAAACTGCGGAAACCGCTCTTTTTGTGTAGGCTGTTCTCCAGCACAAAGGGGTCAAAAACTTTCGCACAATCAATCTCCGGTGTAGCGCTTACAGCACAGTACGCCGCAACTGTCATGGCGGGCAGCCTTACGATTCTTACGTTGCGCAAGCGTTCATCTAGCATAGAAATCTCCTTTTTAGAGAGCGTAATTTGAGGAACAATATCATGTTTTGAATCAGTGGCGGCATTTTGTACTTCGAGATAGGAAAATACTTCATCCAGACTATGGGTTTTCCGGATATGGCTAATCAGTCTTTCCATGTAGACAATCAAGGTTTGATAGCTGACTGTGTCTTGCTTTAGACTTTCAAGGTGCTTATTTAGGGCTTTCATCGCCATGCTAAAATCACCTGCAATAAAAATCTGCTCAATATCCGCAATGGGCATTTTGAGTTTACGAAGCAAAACGATTTGATTGATACGAGCCATGTTATCCTTATCGTAATATCTGTAATCGTTTTCCGTTCTGATGCTTTTCAGTATCCCCATGTCTTCCCAATGCCGCAGGGTTCGATTGGAAATACCGAATTGTTTTGCCGCCTCACCAATTCTTGTCATGGTGTCCTCTCCTCTCTAAAAATAGGATAAACCATTCCGCCACGGAAAGGTCAATAGCTCATTTTGAAAATTCTCAAATTCCTTTATCACCGCATAAAAAGGAAAGAACAAACACCATGCCGCTACAAGCCGACATGGTGTTTATCTTATATCCCCTATTGGTTCTCCATCAGCAGAACCATAGCCGCTTTTTGTACATGAAGCCGGTTTTCCGCTTCATCGAAAATCTCATCTGCGTGGGCTTCGAATACCGCTTCGGTGATCTCTTCGCCTTTATGAGCCGGCAAACAGTGCTGTACCACACACCCGGGGGCGGCGAGTGCCATGAGTTCGTCGTTTACTTGATAGCCTTGGAAGGCGATTTTCCGTTTTGCAGTCTCTTCCTCATGTCCCATACTGGCCCAAACGTCTGTGATGATGACATCCGCACCCTGAGCCGCTTCTTTTGGGTCTGTGGTGAGGTTAAATTTCGCGTCTGTCACTGTGGCTGCATAGTCCAACACTTCCTGATGAGGCGCATAGCCTTCTGGACAGGCGACGGAGACATCCATACCGCACTTGAGGCCGCCGACGATGAGAGAGTTTGCCATATTGTTGCCGTCTCCGATATAACAGAGCTTAAGTCCCTGGAGGCGGCTCTTATGTTCGCGGATCGTCATGAGATCTGCTAAGACTTGGCAGGGGTGATAGCGGTCTGTCAGGCCGTTTATGACGGGGATATCTGCGTGGAGCGCCAACTCTTCTGCCGTTTCGTGGGCGTAAGTGCGGATCATGATACAGTCGCAATAGCGGGCCAAGGTACGGGCGGTATCTGCAATCGGCTCCCCTCTTCCCATTTGACTGCTGGCGCTTGATAGGAAAATGCCGTGACCGCCAAGTTGGAAGATGCCTACTTCAAAGGAGACACGGGTACGGGTCGAGTTTTTCTCGAAGATCATCGCCAAAGTCTTTCCTTTGGGGAAGTTATGGGGGATACCGTTTTTCTGCTCATACTTGAGCTGGTCGGCCAAGTTTAAGATCTCTTCAATTTCTCCGCGGGAATAGTCGAGCAGTTTGAGTAAGTCTTTTTGCATAGTCATTTCCTCCTTCTAATTACATAAGGCTCCTTGCAAAATGGCAAGGCCTTTATCAATTTCTTCGTAGGTGATCGTGAGGGGCGGCAATAATCGCAGTGTGGCACTTCCTGCAACGAGGGCTAAGAGCCCCGCTTCGCCCAGTTTGCCGACAAGCTCTCTGTGGGAGACACCTTCTAGGATAATGCCGATCATCAGTCCAAGCCCCCGCACCTCTGTTACGTAAGGGCTATCCATCGCCTGAACCCGGTCTTGGATGTACTTCCCTTTTGCGTGGACTTCCCCCAGCATTTCATCGGTCAGAGTATCCAGCACAACATTTGCCGCTGCTGCTGCCAGAGGATTCCCGCCATAAGTGGTGGCGTGGGTGCCGGGGCCTAGTACGCCGCTGCACTTTTCGTTCACCATGAAGCCGCCGAAGGGTACTCCGCCGGCAATGCCTTTAGCAAAACTCACTGCATCGGGGAGAATCCCATATTGCTCGAAGGCAAAGAGGCTCCCTGTTCGTCCGATTCCGGTCTGGACTTCGTCAATCAGGAGCAGAATATCCCGCTCCTTGCAAAAGGCTGCCGCCTCTTGTACAAAGGCTTTGTCTAAGGGCAATACTCCGCCTTCGCCTTGGATTAGTTCTATCAGAAGCGCGCAAGTGTCATCCGCACAGGCGGCTTTTAGTGCCTCTATATCTCCCGTCTTCACGAAGCGGAAACCCTCTGTGAAGGGGAAAAAGTGCTGATGGAAGGTCTCTTGTCCGGTGGCGGAAATCGTTGTGACCGTGCGTCCGTGGAAGGAGCCTTCTAAAGTCACAATGTTACTGCGTCCACCGCCGTATTTGTCATGGCTATACTTTCGCGCAAGCTTGATAAGCCCCTCGTTGCTCTCTGCGCCGGAGTTTGCGAAAAACACCTTGGAGAATCCTGTTCGTTTACATAATGTTTCCGCCATTTTTGCCGCAGGCTCTGTGTAGTATAGGTTTGAGATATGCCCAAGTTTTGCCGCCTGATCTGCAATGGCCTGTATCCATGCGGGATTGCCATAGCCGATTGAATTGACACCGATTCCCGATGCGAAGTCGACATAAGTCTTTCCATCAAAGTCGTAAAGCATTGCACCCGCGCCGTGGGAGATTGCAATGGGATAGCGTCCGTAGGTACCCATTACATATTGGTCGTGGGACTGTATTAAGTCTTGATTTGTCATCTTCCGCTCCTTCCAAAGTAGCCCTTATGGTAAAATCATGGTACCCGCACCTGTGTCGGTGAGCATTTCCTCTAAAATCGAATGAGGCACACGTCCGTCTAAGATCAATGCATCTGAGACCCCTTGTCTGACTGACTCCACACAACAATCCAGCTTGGGGATCATTCCGCCGGAGATAATGCCGTCTTTGATCAGTCCCGGAACTTCGCTGACATGGACTTCGGGAAGCAAGGTACTCTCATCCTTGGGATCCCGGAGCAGACCTCTCACATCTGTAAGCAGAATCAGCTTCGCCGCCTTTAGGGCGATTGCAATCTTGCTCGCCGCTGTGTCTGCGTTTACATTATAGGCAGTATTTCCGTCTGTCCCCTGTGCTACGGTGGATACGACCGGGATATAGCCCCCTTCTAATGCGTCTATTACAGGCCGAGGGTCTACCTCTGTGATCTCTCCGACTAGACCGATGTCTGAGCCGTCTGGTCTCAAAAATTGCTTTGCACGGAGCATGCCACCGTCTAGACCGCAAAGGCCAAGGGCCCGACCGCCCCGCCGCCCTAGGGTATCGACTAGATTCTTGTTGATTTTCCCGCAGAGTACCATCTGTACAATGTCCATGGTCTCTTGATCCGTGTAGCGGAGTCCGTCTACAAAGCGGGATTCTTTTCCTAGTTTCTCCAGAGTCTCGCTAATCTCTGGTCCGCCGCCGTGAACGACCACAACCCGTACTCCGACAAGACTGAGGAGGACTAAATCACCCATCACCGCTTCAAAGAGTTCTGGTGAGCTCATGGCGTTTCCGCCGTATTTGATAACGATGGTTTTCCCGTTATATTTTTGAATATAGGGCAGAGCCTCCGCTAAAATGGCTGCCCGATCTGGCTGGTGCTTCATGTGTAAGTCCCCCTAGGTTCGATAGTCTCCGTTGATTTTCACGTAATCATAAGTCAAATCACAGCCCCAGCAAACACTTGACGCTGATCCTTGCGCCATGTCGATGCGGATCATGACCTCGTGAGGTGTGAGTACTTTGGCCGCTAAGTCTTCGTCAAACTGGAGTCCCCGCCCGTCTTTGCAGACCGCAATTTCACCAGCCTCGCTGGCGAAGGAGATGGAGACTAGCTCCGGGTCAAACGACACGCCCGCATAGCCTGCTGCGCAGAGAATCCGTCCCCAGTTGGCGTCTTTGCCGAAGATGGCGCTTTTCACCAAGGAGGATGCAATCACACTCCGTGCGATTTCTGTGGCGGTGCCTTCGTCTGGCGCGTGACTTACTTCACAGGTAATCAGGTGGGTCGCCCCTTCTCCATCTGCGGCGATAGCGCGGGCTAGATGGATGCATAAGGCTGTGAGGGCTTCTACAAATGCTGTATAGTCTGCATCCTCATCTGTGATCTCTGGATTTTCTGCTTGACCGTTCGCTAGGATGAGGCAGAAGTCATTGGTAGAGGTGTCGCCGTCCACAGAGATGCGGTTATAGCTGTAGTCTATCGCATGACGGAGGGCTTTGGTCAAGAGGTTCTTTTCTATCGCCGCATCGGTAGTGATGAAGCAGAGCATGGTCCCCATGTTGGGGTGGATCATCCCACTCCCCTTTGCAATCGCACCGATGTGTACCATCTTGTCCCCGAGGGTAAGTTTTACCGCCATCTCTTTTTGGGTGAGATCTGTGGTCATAATCGCCTGTGCCGCCGCTCCTGAACCGGACGCATCGGCGGTGAGTTTTGTGGTGAGGGTCTCAATGCCCGCTTTTACCAAATCGATCTTCGGTGTCATGGACACGCCGATCACACCAGTGGAAGATACCGCCACTTGATCTACTGCGATGCCGAGGCCTTTTGCTGTGAACTCGCACATCGCCAAGGCATTCTGTTCCCCATCTGGCGCGCAAGCATTGGCGTTGCCGCTGTTTATGATGACTGCTTGCAGGGTGCCGTCTGCCAAGTGCTGTCTCGACACATGGAGAGGCGCCGCTTGCACTGCATTTTTCGTATAAGTAGCCGCCGCATTTGCGGGGGTATCTGACATGATGAGCGCCAAGTCTGATTTTTCTTTCTTTAATCCGCAGTGCGCTCCGCCTGCTTTAAATCCCTGGGGAGCACATACACTGCCTGATATCCATTCCATGATCCGTTTCCTCCTTGATCGCTGTCTTTATAGACCGCTTGCTTCGTCTAAACCCAGCATTATATTCATATTCTGTACTGCGGCACCGGAAGCGCCCTTTCCTAAATTATCAAATCGCGCTGTGAGAAGTGTCTGCTCTCCGTTGCCGAATATTAGGATCTCCAGCGTGTTTTTGCCAACATGGGCATTCGCCTCGATGAATCCGGGGCTTTCCAATGTTTTCTCACTGCCGAACAGCGGCACTGTGATAAACCGCTCTCCCTCGTAGTGAGCTGCCAAGATGTCTCGCAAGTCTACGGAGTTTTGGCCTTTTGCAAGCTGTCCTTGGTGGAGCAACACGGAGACTGCCATGCCGGCATAATAGTCGTCTACGATGGGTGTAAACAGGGGTTTTGCATGTAGGCCTGACTCCGCCATCATCTCTGGGATATGCTTATGGGAAAGTCCAAGCCCGTAGATTCGGGGTGCGCTTAGAAAATTTGGACGGTCTACGCCTTCATATTCTGCAATCATCCCTTTCCCGCCGCCGGAGTATCCGGTGAGAGAATAACAGGTGAGCACTTCCTCCCGTGATAACACACCCACTTCGATTAGGGGAGCTGTGATGGCTAGAAACCCTGTTGCGTGACAGCCGGGGTTTGCAACTCGCATGGATTGCCGTATTTCTTTCCGTCTTGTTGGTGTAAGCTCCGGGAAGCCATATGTCCAGCCCGACATAGTCCTATGGGCGGTAGATGCGTCGATGACTTTTGTGCGGGGATTCTCAATCAAGGAAACCGCTTCCCGCGCCGCTTGGTCTGGGAGGCAGAGGAATACAAGATCCGCCGCATTGAGCCGTTCCCGTCGTGCCGCTGTATCTTTTCGGAGAGCTTCCGGGACTTCGATCTGTTCAATATCCCTTCGCCCAGAAAGCCGTGTGTCAATCTGGAGGCCTGTTGTCCCCTCTCGACCGTCAATGAATACCGTTTTACGCATCTGAGGGTACCTCCTTGAAAGAACATGCGATCCTATGCGCTCCATCATAACAGATCGTGAATTATTATGCAAGTATTTTTTTGATTTTTCTTATTAATATTCATTTTCGTGAATATTAATAAGATCAACCTCTTCTCTCCTTGCTTTCTTGTTTACATGGGACTGAAATCGCAGTATACTTATAGATATCAAACTATGGAGGTCTCTTATGATTCGTTTTACTGATGTGCAGAACAGTGAGAAAATTAGAACTTATATCCAAAAAGCAGATGAAACCCTTGGCGCCCTTGGTTTCACCGATCACGGGCTTGGACATGTGACAAAGGTTGCCACTGAAGCCCGGGATATTTTGCTCACAATGGGCTATTCCGAGCGGGAGGCCGAGATTGCGCAGATTGCAGGGTTTTTACATGATATCGGAAACATTATAAATCGTGTCGCCCATGCACAAAGCGGGGCGCTTTTGGCTTTTCACCTCTTGGAAGAACTCGGCGCTGATCCGGTGGATGTTGCCACGATTATCACCGCTATCGGCAACCATGATGAGAAGACAGCGGCACCAGTCAACCCCACTTGTGCGGCTGTGATTTTAGCGGACAAAGGCGATGTGCGCATGAGCCGTGTGCGGAATTTGGATCTGGCTACCTTCGATATCCATGACCGGGTGAACTATGCAGTGAAGCAGTCTTCCCTTACCATTTCAGAGGACAAGAAAGTGATTGATCTCAACTTGACCATTGACACAGAGCAATGTGCGGTGATGGATTACTTTGAGATTTTCCTCACCCGGATGTCTCTCAGCAGCAAAGCGGCGACGAAGCTTGGTTTGAAATTTGCGCTGACCATCAATGGACAGCAGCTCCTGTAAGATGACCATCTATCCAAATCCAAACTGCAAGAAGATACGAGGCAGCCATCTCCTTGCAGTTTGTTGCGCTCATTGCAAGTGTTTCATCGCCAAATACCAAAAAGTCGGCGAGAGCAACTTTGTGAAAATGTATAACGATCGAATCATTGAAGGCTCACTTGACTTTTCCGCGTATCATGGCGCGATTTACTGTCCGGATTGCGGTGCGCATATTGCGACTCGGTATGTGACGAAGATAGACAAAAAAGAAGCTTATCGTTTTGTACCTTCTGCCTTCCACAAGCGGAAAATCTGAATTTACTCTATATTTTATTTCCTGCCTCTTTCTCCAAAAACTGAGTTTGCTCTATATTTTGCATCATTTGATTCTACTCTGGCCTAGCTGTCCATTGACATTTTTCCCAATTCAGTGTATCTTTATCTCATACACTATATTTTTCTGAGTAAACGGAGGCAGACATGCGCTTTTTAAAATCACCCCGATTCAGTATGCTTCTCCCCTATCTGCTCCTTGCGATTGTTGTCATCATCGTTTGGCGCATTGTTGCGGACATTTCCTATGTCTTTAACGCTTTGAGCTGGTTTTGGGGCATCATTCTTCCGTTTTTCTATGGCTTCCTCTTAGCGTATATCTTAAATATCCCGTGTAGCGCACTGCAAAAGCTTTATGGACGTGTACGGTGGGGCTTTATTGCGCGGAAGAAGAGAGGGCTCAGTGTTGTCAGTGTCTATCTCCTCTTTCTCCTCTTTATTTTCCTTGTCCTAAACCTCGTTATCCCGCAAATTTATAATAGTATTGCCTTCTTTATCGCAAACTTCCAAACCTATTATGACACCGCTATGGCTTTTGTCGGTTCTATTGAAGGCTATCTTGATATGGATCTGACTGGTATGATTGCAGAACAACTGCGGCCTCAGAATATCCTCGATCTCCTGCAAGGCTTCATGAACGATGCCTTTTGGGGCACCTTGGCAAATGTGGGGACTGCTATTTTCCGCATGTTCTTGGCTCTTGTGTCTTCTATCTATATTTTGCTTGGCAGAGATGCATTCGCAAAGTATTTCCAGCGTGCATGGGCAGCAATCTTCCCGCCCCGGGTCTCTGCTGCTACATTCAAATATGCCGGGGCCTTGAATCACAACTTCAAACGCTATCTCTTCACCCAAACCATTGATGGTCTTATTTGCGGTACCTTGGCTACCATCGCCCTTGCGATCATGGGTTCGCCTTATGCTTTGGTCCTCGGTATTATGATTGGTCTCTTTAACTACATCCCTTACTTCGGTTCTATTGTTGCGACGATTATTGCGGTCCTTGTTGTCCTCTTGACTCAAGGCCTCACAATGGGACTGATCGCTACTGTGGTTCTCATCGGCTTACAACAGCTTGACGCCAACGTGATCCAGCCAAAACTCATGAGTGGTTCCTTCTCACTCAGTCCGCTTTTCATCATTATCTCCATCACGCTCGGCGGTGCCTTTGCTGGCATCTTCGGCATGGTCGTTGCAATTCCAATCATGGCAGTTCTGAAAGATCTATTTGAGACTTATATCGCTTACCGGGAGCGGAAGAAAGCTGCCGCTTCAGCGCCATCTGACGGTGAATGAGAAGTTATACATAAAGCAAAAACGCTTCACACGAAAAGTAACTTGTGTGAAGCGTTTTTTTATTGTTTCAGAATATTGCTTACCGGCTCTCCTTATTTGCCTTCAAGGCGCGCGCTAAAATTTCATTGCATAAGAACACAAGGACAATGAAAGCAAGCGCCAATGGGAAGAGTGCCTCGTAGGAAACAAAGTGCATGAGTTGGCTGGTGATGAAAAATAGAACTGCGATCCCAGCGCCAAAGGCTGCAAGCTCATATCCGACTATCTTGGATAATACTTGGGGTTTAAATCGATTGGATGAATCACTGACCAAAGTCGGGAGCATGGGGCCTAAGCCAAATCCAGTCAGAGCCATACCGGTGACATTGCTGGCAAAATATAACACAGCGATCCCGGCTATGGAGATCACGACACCGATTCGGACAATGGGTACTTCCTTCAACCACTTTGCCGCCCAGCCGAAGAACATCCGGCCTGCTGTCATAGAGACATAATATACGGCAGAGAATATGGCAACTGTCTGCGCGGTTTCATGTCCGCGGGCGATCAAGGCCGCCCCAGTAAAGAACACGAGAGTGTAGTCTGTACCGCCTAGGAAGAAGAAGGTCAGGATCTCTACTGCCTGATGCCATTTCTTCGTCAGGTATCGCTTCTTTTCTGTTGTTTGTTCGGATATGTCTTGGACGGCTTCATCGTCAATCCAAACTTTTTTGTACATGCTGATTAAGAGCATGATTGCCACTGCGCCTAGAATCCCTGTAATTGCAAAGTAGCCTGCACGCCAGCTTAACACTGCCATCATTTGACCCATAATGATGGGGCTCAATGTGGCGCCGGCGCCCCAAAAGCAGTGCATCCAGTTGTTGTGTCTTGCTGTGAAATGTTTCGCCATGTAGGAGTTCATGCTCGATGCCATAAGCCCGGTACCGAATCCATAAACTGTTATGGTTGCAAGAACCAGTGTGAAGTTCGGAGACAGGGCGAGACCAATAAAGCCTAAGCCCATGATGATCAAACCGAGCAAATAAACGGTTTGCAGCTTCATCAGGCGGTTCAGCCGAGATAGGATCACCCCAGCCAACGTATATGTAACAGAATATCCCACCAAAATATATCCCGTATGGGCTGTGGTCATGCCCCGGATCTCCTCTGCGATCCCGAGCCAAGATACGGTAAATGCACCGTCCGGAAAGCCGACTACAAAGTAGCTCACCAAAATAACGCCAAGGAGCCAAAACCTACTTTTCTTTACGATTGCCATGATCATTCCTCACTTTTTGTTGGATATAAACCTTCTGCAAATTTCATCGATTTTTCTATAAATGCATCGCTTGCAACATCGACTCCCAAAAGCCGCATGGTATGTTGAATGAACAGCAAGCGCTTGTGCAAGCCTTCTGCATTGCATGTCAGAGTAACGGGGTCACACCAGATGCAAAACAAGAGATTGAAAAGCTGGGCGCACTCTTCCGGGAAATCTGTTTGGATCGAGCCGTCTCGATTGCCCTCTTTTATGAGTTCTGTGATGATGGGGGATATTTTCACTTCCCATCCTCTTAAATCCTCAACAATGAAGCGGGGGCTTCGTGACAGGAGGGCTATTTTAGACAGCGGCGTTCGTTCCGCGTCGTCATAGAATCGGTTGAACAGATTCACGATCTTTTCTTTGGCTGATAGCGTTTCCATTTCAGAAAGCCAGTTACGCATATCTTGTGCGATCCAGTCATTGTGTTTGTCCAGTACCGCCGCCAAAATGTCCTCTTTTGACTTGAAATGGTGGAAGATTGTCCCCTTCGATAAGCCTGTTTCGTTTACGATTTCTTGGGTGGTTGTTTTTTCATAGCCTTTCTCCAGAAAGAGCTTTCCAGAAACAGATAGGATGGTATCAATTGTTTTTTTTGGGTTGATGGTTCGTGCCATGTGCTTCGCCTCCTTTTGGGGAGTAGACTAAGATGCATCAGACCGTCGGTCGGTCTAATTTATGATAGCATCTCGTTTGCTTCTTGTCAAGGGCTCTGATGCTTGATTTCTTTTTTCTGAAATGGGAGAAAAGGATGCTGTAGAGACCCCTTTTTGTACCTTTTTTCGCCTGTTTTTTATAACGGTTTTTGGCGGTTCCCCTTCTCAAAGTTCTGTTTTACTTTATTTTTCCGGTTTTTTTGATGTGTTTTTTCGATTTTTATTCCGACTTTATTTTCACTTCGGTTTTTCTTGTATTTTGTGTAAAAAAGGGCGGGAGTGGGATGGGGGTATTCTCTGCTTTTATTATACCAGATTGGGATCGAACAGTGCGAATGCATTGTGGGGAGACTGCTGGCCTCCCCTTGCAGAGCGCCGATGCAAATAGGTATGCTATTTATCTGTCCTCTTCTGCTACAGACCCATTGTTTTACGTCCGCAAATTTGCTATACTGGAGCAATTCTTATTTGTAAAGGATGTCACACTATGTCTACACCTTCTATCGACTATCTCAACAGTTTCTGCTGGATGGGCAGCAGACTTGGCCTCTCTCGGATCAGAGAACTCATGGATCGCCTAGGTAATCCCCAGGACAAGCTACAGTTTGTACATCTGGCGGGTACCAATGGCAAGGGGTCTACTGCTTGCTTTCTGTCTCATATTTTGCGTGAAGCGGGATATCGGACTGGGCTTTATACCTCGCCTTTTATCCACACCTTTCACGAGCGGATGCAGGTGGATGGCATTGCCATTTCTGACGATGCCCTTGATCCGATTGTCGCGCGGATCAAAGAGGCCTGTGCCTCTATGGAAGACCATCCGACTACTTTCGAACTTGTCACGGCAGCTGCCCTCGTGTGGTTTGCAGAAATGGAGTGCGACATTGTTGTTTTAGAGACTGGCATGGGCGGCGGGCTGGATGCGACAAATGTGATTTCTACCCATGTGCTCTCCATTATTACTCCCATTGATATGGATCACATGGAGTTTTTAGGGGACACCATTGCAAAGATCGCCGCACAAAAGGCCGGGATCATGAAACAGGGTCGTCCTGTGGTCTCCGCACGTCAACGTCCGGAGGCAGAGACTGTGCTCCGTGCCGCGGCAGAGGCGCTTCAGGCACCTTTTGGAGAGGTAGACCTCTCTCTCCTCTCTCCGATCTCACACGCTCTCCATGGACAAGTGTTTTCCTTTGGCGACTTACAGGAGCTCAGAATCCAAATGCTGGGACAATATCAGATGGAAAACGCCGCCCTTGCGATTACGGCCTCTCACAAACTGTCTGGATTGGGCTTTCCAATCACAGATGAGCAGATCCGCCGAGGATTGGCAGAGGCCATCTGGCCTGGACGGTTTGAACTGTGTGCTGAACACCCTGCTGTTATCGTAGACGGCGGTCACAACGCACAGGGGGCTATGGCGCTTGCTCACAATTTGGCACGGTATTTCCCCGCGCAGAAGGTGGTTTTCGTCATGGGTGTGCTGGCAGATAAAGATCTGCCAGCTATCGTCTCCCCTATTTTGCCTTTGGTGAAGCATGTCTACACCATCACACCGGACAATCCCCGGGCGATGGAAGCTTCTGCGCTGGCGGACCATCTCAAGGCGCATGGCGCCTCCGCTGAGGCGGCGGGTGATGTGCAGACGGCGATTGATCGGGCTCGGCAGACTGCAGGTGCGGATGGAGTTGTTTGCTATTTTGGGTCGCTCTACAGTGTCGGTGACGCGCGGGCAACGCTTGGGCTTTGGCCTTTGGATAGTTAGGGCGGTAGCTATAGTTGCAAAAAGCACAGGCAAATGCCTGTGCTTTTTTGTGCTCCTAAAGTTGTCCGCTAGACTAAATAGCTTATCGCGCACCGTTTTTCTTACCCAAACAAAATTGCATAAAAGACGAACAATTCAAATGCAGTCAATCCAATTGTTAGAGCCCAATCAAGCTAATAGGTGAATCCTTTTGGGATTTTTCACGTTTCCTGTTTTGTTATAATGCTTCTAACAATTCTAACAACCTACTCCAAAACGGTATACCATTAGTTAATACGATATAAAATACATATGCCTCGAATACGGTCAAGCCTATCGTTAAAGCCCAATCAAACACGTATACTCCGGTATTACGAATTTCTTTTATAGGCCATACTTTTATATATAACCATACAGTCCATGCGGTG
>Ga0131853_10003123_pt1 | contig 29707 bp, 27 predicted proteins | sample TergutLab28metaG_FD_92764 | JGI IMG/M metagenome (GOLD analysis project Ga0131853, IMG submission 92764) | Labiotermes labralis P1 segment gut microbial communities from Petit-Saut dam, French Guiana - Lab288 P1 (version 2) (version 2) | ecosystem: Host-associated > Arthropoda: Insects >... | reverse complement strand
GAGAAAATCACTCGATGAGTCCTTAAATAAAAAATCGCTTACGCGATGTTTCTAAAAGGAACAAGACTCACCGAGAAAATCACTCGATGAGTCCTTAAATAAAAAATCGCTTACGCGATGTTTTTAGGAGGTAATAACATGCAAAAAACTGTAATCTCAACCCCTAATGCCCCCGCCGCTATCGGCCCGTATTCACAAGGCATTGATGCAGGTTCACTTGTGTTCACATCAGGGCAACTGCCCATGGATATGGCGACAGGCGAGCTCGAAAAACAGGACATCACCCGCGCCACGCAGCTCGTTATGAAAAACATCGAAGCTGTACTTACTGCCGCAGGCACAAACCTGGATAAAATCATCAAAACCACAATCTATATCACGGATTTTGCTGATTTTGCCGCGATGAACGCTGCCTATGGTGAATTTTTCAAAGGCAACCCTCCCGCTAGGACAACAATCCAAGCCGCAGGCTTACCATTGGGCGTAACCATTGAAATCGAAGCGATAGCAGTAAAATGAAAAAAATCGTGATTATCGTTCGCCTGCTGCTGCTTGCCGCAGGCGTGCTTTTATTGGGCATCATCGCGGTTATGGGAAGGCCGCATTTAGGGTACACCCTGCAATCGTTGTTGGGTTTATTTTTAGTGCTATATGCTATCGTTTTTAGCAAGCTGCATCGAGCCGTTCACGCCACCTTGGGTATATGTGCCGTGATTCCTCTTGTTTTTGTGGTGTCCCTTATGGTTTATGGCAATGCCGGGCAAGCGGATTATTCCGAAGATGTGGTGATAGTGCTGGGTGCGGGGCTTTTGGGGGACGAACCGGGCTCACATTTGACGCGCCGCTTGGAGACCGCCGTCACGTATCTCAACCGAAACCCCGACGCCATGGTGATAGTTTGCGGAGGGCTGGGTGTGGGGCGCACAATTACCGAGGCCGAAGCCATGGAGCGTTTTCTGGTAGCCAGAGGCATCGCCCCCGAACGCATCATTCAAGAAAATACCTCAACATCTACATATGAAAACTTGGTTTTTGCCAAGGATATATTGGAGATGTATTTTCCCGAAGGCTTCCGCGCCATTATCGTGACAAATGACTTCCACATATTCAGAGCGGCCTCGCTGGCTCGCAATATAGGCATAGATGCCGTCGCGCTGGGCGCACCCACCCCTGCCGTCAGCTTTGTAGCAAATTATTTGCGGGAGATGCTGGCTATAGTGAACATGTGGGTTTTTTCGTAGGGCAGCCATTAGCCATCCGTTGTATGGAAAAGTGATGAATGCAATATTACAAATATCTTACAAATTTAACCCGCAACCATCCCAACGTCTCCCGCTTTTAGCTCATCATTTATCATATCGCGCACAAAACGCGCTCTTGTAATCTAACTGTAGTATTGTAAAACCCGCATTTTACTTGACTTTGACAGGTTTTTGGGGTAAACTATGAGCATAAGACTTGGTTTGAAAAGTATCAAAACAAGCCAAACTAAAATAAAATTTCCGCAAAGGAGGCAATTGAAATGAAGAAGAATAAACCAACAATAAAAATTAATTTACTTCCGAAGCTGGCAATCTTAGCAGCTATGATTTTTGCAGCTCCTGCTATAGTATCTGCGGCACCGGCTAACCCTCATCCTATGGACGTCACACAAGCCAATGGCAGAGAAATCACAATTTTCCACCGTGGTGATGAGTTTTTTGCTTGGTTTGAGGACGAAGCAGGCAATGTGATCGTTTTTGATCAGGCATCCAACAATTGGCGTTATGCCAGAGTTACAGATGGCTCAATCGTCCCATCTCCTCATGATGTGGGCGGGGGTGCTGTGGGGGCCACCCCTATTCGTCGTGATGTGATTCTTCCTTTGATTGAAGCCGCTTGGAGATTCTGCAACGCAACAGGCGGCCCGGATGGGCTGGTGTGGACTCCAGAAACAGCAGGCGCGGGTGCCCAAATATCCCTTCCCGGCGAAGGAGACGATCAGCCCGGCGGAGGCGTTCCTCCCACGGGCAACCAGCCCGGAGGCAACCAGCCCGGAGGCCCGGGAGAAGGCCCTGTAGGCCCGGGAAGCGGGCAACCCGGTATACCCGCACCCCCAACCGACGGAGGCCCCGGAGGCGGAGGCCCGGCAGGTCCGGTTGGTCCGATAGGTTTCAGAGCTCCGTGGCATGGCCCGGCATCTCCGATGTCAACACCGCAAGCTCCCGTAAATCAAAACTTAATTGTTTTGCTTATTGAGTTTGCCGATCAGCGTCTTGTCCAAAACGAAGCATTCTACGCCGCTCAATACTTCGGCAGAGGCGCCGGCGACGTTAGCGTAGTTAATTTCTTCCGTGATATGTCAGGCGGGCGCGATGTATTTATTGCTCCCAACACAAGTATGATAGGCTCGGTCACGCATGACGGCATGACTGTTCACCCAAGTACGCACAACGGCATCGTGCGTGTGACCTTTGACCAAAATCACCCGATTTCATCATGGGTGCCCGGCGAAGGCCATATGGCTATGCAAGCTCTTGTCGCAAGAGCCATGGCCGCTATCAACACAACTGCGTTTGATGCAGCATCATTTGGCGACAACTTCCACGTAGCCGCAGTTATAGCAGGCGGCGAAGCATCCGATGCTTACAATCCCGGCGCGCAAGTATGGGCTCATGCTTGGCAGTTCGACGGGGCATCCATCGGCCGCCCGGGCACATGGCCTCGCTACATGGTATACGGCGAGAGAATGCGCGGCGGCAATGTAATGGGCATCGGTATTGCCGTCCACGAGCTTGGCCATCTTCTCGGCCTGCCTGATTTGTATGATATATCCGGCCAATCCGAAGGCGCGGGCCCATACAGCATCATGGCTCACGGCGGATGGGGCGCGGCCCCCGGAGGCCACCCCGGCTCAAGACCTACCGCCATGGACCCATTCTCCAGAATGCAGCTCGGCTTTATCACGCCGCAAGTTGTAAATACCGGCACATGGCAAGGCAATGTCAACACAATCGGCTCAAATGAGAATATCATTCTCGTTACCAGCCCTGTTGACCCGAACCAGTTCTTCCTTATTGAAAATCGCCAAACAACCACTACTTGGGATGCAGGTTTGGATCAATGGATCGGCAGCGGCGGCGGAATTATGGTGCATCATGTTGACCAAAGCCAATTCAGCCCCGACCCCGGTGACATGCGCAGAAACAACAACAACAGATTCCACAGAATGGTAAGTGTACACGAAGCTGACGGCAGCGGCGCATTAGCCACAAGCAACGTAAACTGGCGCGCGGTTAACGATCACTTCTTCAGCGCAGGCGGCTTTACAGAGTTTGGCCCAAATACAAACCCCACAAGCCATTTCTTTGATGGAAGCGGTACCGCCGCAGGACGTAGCCGCGCAACAGGCATCGAAATGCAGGTATTAAGCCCGCGCGGTGCTTCTATGGAGGTTGTAATCAGCCTTCCTGAAGGCGCTACAGGCCCGGGTGCTCCGGGGCGTGTTGTAACGGGAATCCTGGGTGCTGCGGGAGTAGCCGCGAGAGTTGATATGCCTGCGCAAATGCCTTTTGCTCCGTTGCTTAACACTCTTCGCCCGGGTGCCACTATAGCTTCAAGCGCCACAGCCAACCATACAAGCATCACCAATCAACTGACAGGCGCGAATGTTGCAGGCGTAGCCCTCAACCTGCCTGTTGGCATAAGCAGCCAAATCAACATTTTCGTTGAAACTGCAAGAAACCTTGCAAACACGCAAACCGACTTGCTTATTTTCGGAAACAGCATCTCCGCCGTATTGCCACACGCTCTTCTTAACGAGCTGGCTCAAGGCCGCACGGCCACCGAAGAAATTTCGATTAACCTCGTTGGAGGCCATATCGCGGGAAGCAATCTCTTTGGCGGAGGTAGCCTAACAATCGCCGTCAACGATCAAAACATCACGCAAACCACCACCCCCTACTTCATCGTGATTGAGCTAAATTACCATCACTTGGCAAATCAGCACAGAATCACCGCCATACACAACAGCCAAAACATCGGCGGCAGACTGGATGCAGATTCAGGGGCATTCTACTTCTTCAGCAACAACACAGGCGCGTTCACGGTAGGCTATGTAGAAAATCTCCAGCGTTTGAGCTTGCAAACCGGATCGCTTAGCATCAACGATTTAGCAGCCGGCCGCACTGTCGCTATGGATGTCGCTCCGGTTATAATAAACGGCCGCACTCTCGTCCCTGTAAGTTTCCTGATAGATGCTCTTGGCGGCACTACAGATTGGGATCCTGTCACTCAAACCGTTACAATCTTCTTGGGCAGCCAGAGCGTCGCAATGACAATTGGACAGTTGTCCCCGGGAATGGATGTAGCTCCCGTACTCATGAACGACAGGACAATGGTGCCTCTGAGATTCGTAGTGGAATCTCTGGGTGCTGCGGTACATTTTGATGAGGCCAGCGGAATTGTCGATATCGTTAGATAGCGGCTGGTGATTTTAAAACCAAAACAGGGTGTCGATTGTGACACTCTGTTTTGGTTTTAAGCAAACTTTAATGCACAATTCAACATGTTTAATCATGGGTTAGACGGCCAACGGCAGCCCCTACGAATTCGGATTATAAAAAAATGAAATGAAGTAGATTTGTATTTTCTTGTTTAAAGGTACTGACTCCCCCCTCTGCTATACTTATTTGCATAAGGTCAGTTTTTGTTGCTAATAAAATAAAGGGGTGCGTGAGATGCATTGTGTTAAGTGTGGTATTGTCATTAAAGAGGGAGCTTCTTTTTGTGCGAAATGTGGAGTGCAGGTAGATTCAGTATCGGAAGCAGTCATTGAATCAAATTCTGTGTCCAAGCAGAAACCGAGCTCAAGTGTTAAAAAGAAGTTGGTTACGGTTGTAGTTGTCGTTGCTGTTTGTGCGATTGCATTAGGTGCGGTTGTGCTGTATTTTAATATGAGGGATAGCTTGGCACTGGAGGGAGTTTGGGTTTCAGTCGTAGAAACAACCGACGGAGCAAGTATAAGAGAAGTGGATTTTAATGATGGAACATTTGTTGCTGATGTAATATTTGCTCTCTGGTATTCGAGCTATCACACTTTTACCGATTGGAATCATGTTACCCAAGAATGGGAACGGCAAACTTTTGCCGGCTGGCGCATAGCTACCGATCCACTTTCTGCGCATACACCAAGAATGATCGAAGGTTCACATAGGCCCACCCGCCACGAGATAGACCGAAGTGTGTTGCCTGCTCGCGGTGAATTTGTGAGCGATGAAATATTAGTGCGAGAAACTCGCGACTTGATACAGTATAGCATATTAAGAGGAGGTAGATACATTATTGTTGATGCCGAAGATTTTGAAGATGACCTTGGAGCGCATCGTAGATACTCTATTCAGATCGTTAACGGATATAGAGTTGTCACAGGTACGATAATTGTTTTTACATCGGGAGAAATGACATTTTGGCCTTCTCAGGGTGGTGCATATAGGTTTGTTCGCCAGCCAAACTTTCCAGATTGGATTCCGTCTTTCATTTTAAATCTAATTAATTAGCATTCAATTGATTATCTAACAAAAACCAAATTAGACGAACGCATCGGCCGCCCATCTTGACAAACGACGCGACTGTCCAGCAAACAAAAAACACAGAGCATTCCCACATGCCCTGTGTTTTTATACTTTATATCCCCGATCAGGTTTCTCGTCGGTAAACTCAGTCAACTTTCCGTCTTTGGAATATGTTAGCCCGGCAAATACCTGAGGCGCGTTCTCAAAGATTTTCTCGGCTAACGCATCGTCAGCCTCAAGCTCTTGCCAAGCGTCAAGCAATCCTTTTAAAATCTCCCGCGCATCGGACAGCAGGGCATTTTTTTCGGCATTTCCACGCTTTAGCCCTGCGCGTATCAGCAGGCGATTTACATAAAGCAGAAGGTTTGCCAAATCCTCGGCAGGCTGGGTAATATCCATATCCAATGAAGAGAATAGCTCGCTTACGGCAGCTCTGGCTTTTTCAACTGCCACTTTAAGTTCATCTGATTGAGTTTTTGCCGCGATTGCCGTATCAATATAGCCAACCGCCAGCTCATAAATAATTACGATAAGTTGTAGAGGGGTGGCGTTAGCGATTCTTGCCATGTATTCTTCGGATTTGGTCATTAGATCACCTCCGTTTTAAACCGCGGGGGGGTTTCAACCCCCGCAGTACAGACGAATTTATTATCCCAACAGTTGCAATACTTGCTGCGGCCTTGCATTTACTTGCGCTAAGATGGACATACCCGCCTGTGATAAGATATTGTGCTTGGAGAGAAGCATCATTTCGTGTGCCATATCGGTATCCATGATTCTGGATAAGGAGCGGCTTGTAGCCTCGGTAGCAGCACGCAGGGATGTTGAGGTATATTCAAATCGATTGATAAGCGCGCCTATTTCTGCACGGTTGAGCGATACATGCGATATCGCGTTATCCAGCATGTCAATGGCATCTTGTGCATCCTCACGAGTGTTAACATTCAGATGCCAGTGGTTTGGGTCGCCGCTAAGCCCGCGATGCCAACGTTCGCTTGTAAGCCCGATTTGCCACGTGGTGATGCTGGGGATACTCACAGCAATTGTCATACCCTCACGCCCACCTACTTGAATGTGCAGGTTGTTAGCCTCTCCATCCAATAAGCGAATGTTGTTAAACTCAACTTTACGCGTGACATCATTGATTTCGGCAAGCAGCCCGTAAATCTCTTCTTGGATGTTAGCGCGGTCAGCATCGGTATTAGTATCGTTGGAGGCAGCCACAGCCAGCTCTCTCATGCGATGAATCATATTGTGAACATCTTGAAGTGCCGCGTCGGCTGTTTCCAGCAAAGAAGTGCCGTCTAATGTGTTTCTGTCCGCCATTTCCATAGAAGACACTTGGCGGCGTAATTTCAACGAGATAGCAAAGCCTGCCGGGTCATCTCCGGCTGAATTGATGCGAAAGCCCGAGGATAGGCGTACTGTTGAGCGACCGATGGCACGGTCTGTTCTTCCAAGGTTTGTTAACACTCTCATGGCGGCTACATTATCTACTATTCTCATTTTTGTCCTCCTCTATGCCTTGCGCATCTCTATCGACTATAAAATCCGCTTCGCTTTTCTCTATAAATTTCATTATGCTTGAAATTATGTCAAGTGTCTCTTTTGGTAGATTTTGGTTTTTATCCAAGGGGTATCCTCTCCAGGCTCTCGTGGTCGAGACGCGCAATGCGCGCCCCTACATTATCGCTCACAAATATTATATCGGCAAATTCGACGATACTCTTAACTGGTTTTTAGCGGCATTTATATCAGTAATATTAATATTTATATTATTTATTCCGATATCACTTAATAAGCCTTGCAAAAAACCGATATTGTTTCTGAAATACTCGGCAGATTGTGATTCTGCGGCCAATTTCAGCTCAACTGCGCCGTTATTGATATCAAGGCTTGCTAATACTTCCCCTGCGGCAGTTTTTAGAGAGATATGCACCGCAGCACTGCCATCATCGGACAAATTTTCGTTTAACACATACATATTTATATCGGCCAATCTCCCGTTCAGCTTCATAGGAAAGCTGTGGTCATTGCCGTTGTTAAGCAAATCACTGCGGAAATTCAGGCGTTTAAGAAGAATATCCATTGCGTCAATGCGTTGCGCGTCTGTGTTATTATCCATGAATTGCTCAGCTTGGTTGATAAGCTCATTATTCATGTCTGCGGCAGTTTTGCCGCCGATAAAGCCTTCCAAATCCGTGCTTTGAGCAGCCTCGCCGATTGCGGTGATTTCATCATCCGCAAGTTCCGCAAAATCCTCATCCAACTTGCCACCATTGCTTAGATAAGTGCGTAGATGGCGGAAATTTGCGAGGCTCAAAGCCAAGCCCCTATCTTGCAGGAATTTAATTTGATTGATGCTTGTGTCATTAAGGGCTTTCATTTCTTGAGCAACGCGCTCGATTTCAAGGTTCTGCGCAACAGTGTCAGCATTTTTAGCAATATCGGCGATTTTGCTTACGGATTGTTCCAAATGCTCAGCCAGCGAATGCTTTTCAACAAACTCGGCAAGCGGTTTAGGTTTTGCAAGCGAAATAAACGAAGTCACGAGATGCTTTGCGTAATATGTATCATCAGAAATAGCATAATTCATGGCATTGCGCCCGCTTTTGAAGTTTTGAGAAAAATCCATCAAATTTTGCAAGGTCAGCTCAATATCAGCATTCACGGCAGCGCCCACGCCCGCACCGCCATTACGACTGATACGATTGAGCGCACGATAAATATCCATCATGCGTTCACGGATATGCGCAGGTGTATCCCCTGCACGATCCAGCTCCATGATGCTTCGATGTAGATTCTCATTATCATTCTCGCCAAGCTCGGCGCGGAACTTCTCAATATGCGCCAGCACTTCATCAACATGCATATTCTGCGGCTTTAAGCCTTCAGAAATCATCATCGCAGCGATTTGCGGCGTGAGTTTTTTGCTGATATCCTCGATTTTAGCGTCAACAGTCTTGATTGCAAGCAGATTTTCTTCGTTGAGATCCATGTTGTTTTTTGTGATGATTTGTGCCGCTTTGATATTAGCCTGGCTGTCATTAAAGCCCAGCTCTTTCAACATCGGTGCGAATTGAGCAGCAATTTTGTTAAACGTATCGCCGTATTTTAGGTTTGCGACAGTCGCCTGAGCATCATATTTTTCGGCGGCGATGTAGTTTGCGGCGGAGTTAAGAGTAAAGTCAATTTTTGTATCAATAATCGCACCGTAAGTGTTATATGTAGCATAATTTAATGTATGCAGATTTTTATAAGTGTCAACTATTGTTTGTTTATTTTCAACCGATGCCGTGCCGTACATTTGCAGAGTTTTCGTCAGATGCGCCTCTTGCGCCTGGCTAAGCTCCTCTACGACACCTGCTTGCAGCTCCAAATCAAGGGCAACGGGCGCATTAAACAGAGTATTTGCCGCCTCATAGCTCATTTCCAACCGCGCTCTTGCCATTTGCAACTGATAATCAAGTGTCTTTCCGCTCAGATCGCTGTCATAAGCAGGATCATACACCACGGTATTAGCTATGCCCTCCCCTTCTTGCGCTCGTGTAATTGCCAGCGCTAGCAGGGCCTCGATATCCAAGTTACCATCAATGTCATTTAGGAAAATCAGCTTGCCGTAGTTATCACGGTTCAACGGCAAATCATGCTCGATTAGGTATTTTGCAAGCTCCAAAGCCTCTTGATTATTTTTAATGCCATTGGCTTCCAAAAACTTAGCAACGTCTTTTTGCAGACTTTGCCACTCAGCATCGGTAAGGGGTGTAGCCTCATCCGAGCCGTGGCTGTGAGCCGCCGCGTACAGGTTCTCAAGCGTAATCGGTGCTTCGTTTTGCAAAATGCGGGCAAACTTCTGCTCGCCTAAATTCATAATACTATCAACCATATTTTCAACACGCGCAGCAATTGCCTCTCCATCGGCCCCGACAGAAGCGTCAAGGCGCGTAGTGATTGAATCCATCAACCCTGCGGGCAACTTATCAATATTCATACCCATGGCAGCCAGCTTGCCCAAAATCGCCGCATCCAAATTAGAAAGGCGATGCAGGCTACGCTTAATGCGAGCGGCGGCCTCATTTGCTTTTTGCGCTTGAAGAGCTTGGTTTTCCGCGATATTCTTAGGGTCAACCGGGTTTAAATCTTTATCGTAAAAATCATTTTTTGCCATTAAATCTTGTAGGCTTTGGATGGAAATATATGCGTGAGCCGTGGCTTGCATACTCTCTTTTTCTGCAAGAATTTGGCGCAAAGCCGCGCCGTTATCAGTCTGTACGACTTCAAACTTCACTTCATCCCCAATATTTCCCGCAACAACTCCCGCTCTTGCGGCAAATTCTACTCCGTCATCGGTACGTAGTGTCGTAATCATGTCATTCATATCTGTAATACGTGCGATAATCGTCTGGCCCGGCAGCATTGCGGGGGTATTTTGCCTAGGGGTCAGGGCAACCGATGCCGGGCTTTGCTTCAGCACATTTTGCTTCACAAAATGCCGATTCTCCGAGTCGTCCGTCCTTCTTGCCGGTGCATGATGTATATTAAAGAAAATCGAATTAGTCTGCATGGTAAATTCCTTTCTCCGCCACGCGGAAATCCAGCTTTTTGCTTTGTCAAAATATATTTCGGCAAATCCTCAAAAAATGTTGACAGTTAATTTTTTGTTTGGTAGCATAATAATAGAAAGTTTTCAAAAATTTTACATAAATTTCCAGAGGTCGCTCATGAAAATCTTCCGCACAAAAAATAATATACTGAACCATTGGCTTGATGTTCTGTTTATGGCGGGCTTTTTAGCCGTTATTCTTTACGCCGTATTTTGGCCTGCCGTTATTAGGGGTAGCTCTATGAGCCCTGCTTTAAATTATGGCGATGTCGTCTTTATTTCTCGCGTTTGCGCTCGTATTAGTAATTTTTCCCATGGGGACTTGGTGATGAGTAGAATTCCTGTTTATGGGCATAATGAGAATATAATAAAAAGAATTGTGGCTGTACCGGGCGATGTTGTGATGCTGACGGCAAGCGGCATTTATATCAACGGCGCAAGGCTGGATAAGCCCGGGCTTAACAGCAATCACCATACAGAGTTTACCTTGAAATACAACGAATACTTCATTTTGGGAGACAATCCGCAAATCAGCATAGACAGCCGCCACTTCGGGCCTGTCGAGCGCGGGCAAATCTTTGCGAGAGTGCTTTTCCACTAAGCGTCTGTGTAGTATTTTCGCGCATATTATAAGGAAAAAAATTTATTTATCCCCTTGCTTTTTCCAAAAAACAAGTGTATAATTAACTTAGATATTTCACTTCTGTTACAAGTCCTTTTTTGTCCATAAAATTTAAATATATAGATCGGGGTGTGGTTGTTGTTATGAGAAATGACGTTTCGCAAATCAAAAGAGATATCTCCCAGTTTGTAGGCAGCCGTGTGATGTTGGAAACAAACAAAGGCAGGCAAAAATCCCTAATTACATCCGGCATTATCGAAAGTTGTTACCCGGCCATCTTCACGATACTGCTCGACCCATCCTCAACAGGGCAAAAACGCACCGCATCCTACAGCTATACCGACGTATTAACCCGCGCCGTCGAAATTACCGTGCTATGATTGACAAAGCCTTTAAAATGCAAGTGATTTCCGAGTTTTATGCCGATTATAAGCGCCGCCATGACGAGCTGTGGCCCGAAATGAGGGATACATTAAAAAGTCATGGAGTGCTGCAATACCGCATCTTCCTGGATGAAGAGACGGGCGCGCTTTTCGCCCACGCTAAAATCAAATCCGAAGAGCAATGGGAGGCCATCTCCAGCACAGACGTATGTCGCCGATGGTGGGATTATATGGCAGATATCATGATCGTTAATGATGACAACAGCCCAAAATCAGTTGAATTAAAAAACGTCTTTGAATTATGACAAAAATCCGCCCTCACATTGATGAGGGCGGATTTTTTGCTTGTATTACCTGTAATCATAATCCACTATTTTCGCGAAAATCTCTACGGCGTAATCTGTCGGGTCATACGGATTTACATACACCCATGCGGAGTAATTTTCGCAAAGCTGCGAGCTACCGCCCCATAGGCCATGTGTATCACAAAGAAAAGAGCGGCTTCTGACAAGGCATGTCTTGCCTTCTTGAGTTTGGTAGGAGCAATCGGCGTAAGCCGAGACAGAGCGGCCGATTCGCACGCCCAAGTGAAGCTGAACTTTTACGATTTCAGCAGGAAAGCTACGCCCCTCGGCCTTTAACCGCTCCAGCTTGCCCCGCTCACGGCTGACCAGCTTGCGGAAAACAGCGGCAATAATCAGCTCGACGGTGCCCGACAAAGTTAGTGTGCCTCCTGTTATCATTAGAGAAAGTTGCGCAGCGTTGTTAGTAAAAATGAAGCTCAAAGCAAGCACAATCGCGCCCGCCCCAAACAACGCCCCGCCTGCTATAGCATGAACTTTGCTAATAATTTGCCGAGTGTAACGAACAGGCTTAATTGCCTGCGGGCCTTGCGCGCCCTGTTGTCTATTTTCCGGTATATTCATTTTAGTTGCCTCCTAATATTTGATTTATCCGTTATCCCTTTGCAAAAATTGTGTAAATGGCCTTTGCCCCTTGATAAATTTAAGCCAGTGAAGCGTGAGATACGCATTTTGAAGGCTGTAGTATAATGTGGATATCGCAAAGTAATCTCTGTCGCTCATATTTTCATTCGGAAGCTGTTTTGCTAGGTTTTCCAATTGCCTAAGCCCTTGTTCGGCAAAAAATTCGCATTCTTGCAGCCGCTTGTCCCTTATTTCCTTTGGCAGCTCACCATAGAGAAAGATTTGAGCCAGTTGAGATTCTGCGCTTGCGTTTGTGTCTATAGGAGCTGACAGCCATTCCAAGAATGATTCCTTGCCCGCCTCTGTTGCCTTGTAGTATTTTTTCAGCCTGTTGCCTTGCTTTTGCTCATTCATTGTCAAATATCCTTTGTCCGTGAGCCTTTTTAGTGTGGGATATAAGTTTCCATAGCTTGCTTTGTAAAAACTCCCTATGCCGTCTTCAATTTCCTTTTTTATATCATATCCGGTCAATTCCTTGTTTAGCACCATTCCCATTGTGATATATTCTAACATCACATAACCTCCTTTATATATCAACCCAATATGTCTTTTCGATATATTATATCAATATATCTTTAGATTGTCAATAGATAAATGAAAAAATACTTTATACGAAAAACACCTCTGCATAGCCCATTCGTGTGCTTTGCAGAGGTGTTATACAAATATACAGCTCAATCCGCATCATGCGTTCGGGCCCTCATCATTTGCTTTGCAAATTGGTCGAATGCCCACCCGGGCAATGTCCGCAGGACATGATCAGGGTCGAATGCCCACCCGGGCAATGTCCGCAGGACATGATCAGGGCCGGGCGGCCAATGGGCAAAATCAGCGAAAAATAGATTTTTCGCAGCCCTCTTTTGATGCGGTTTCGCAGTCATGTTTGTATATATTGAATCATTTTAATTCCGCAATGGTAACTCCATCCTCGCCTTCGCCGATAGTACCTAAGCGATGGGATTTTATGTGGGGATTTTTCTTTAGGTAGTTCGTAACGGCAGTGCGCAAAACTCCCGTACCTTTTCCATGAATTATCTCAACTCTGCCTATGCCCGAGAGAAAAGCGTCATCAAGATATTTTGAAAGGTTATCCAGAGCTTCCTCGGCCAGTTGGCCGCGCAAGTCTATTTTTGAGGATATGCTCATAGATTTGCCCTGTTTTATGGTGTTGCCCGAAGCGGCGGGCTGTTTGGCGGGCTTGGGCTCTTTTTCTGTATCCAGCGAGAGGTCTTTTATTTTGACTTTGACCTCCATCGCACCCATTTTTGCCATAGCCTCCGTGCCCTGGGGGTTTATGCCTGCAATGACAGCTTTTTGGTTTAGGCTGTGGATAAAAACTCTATCGCCCACGACGAGCTTGCGATTAATCGGCGCGATTTGCGCTTTGGGCTTCGGTTTTTCCATGGAGGCATCAATGCCAGCAAGTTTATCGCGTAGCTTTTGCCGCCCTTCTTCCAGGCTTTTGAATCCTCCCTGGTCGGCTGCCAGCTTTTGCATGTCACGAATGATTTGATCAGCCTCAGCCTTGGCAGCTTCGACCATGCCGCGCGCTTCCATCCTGGCTTCACGCATGACCTTCTCACGGCTTTCCGCCAGCCGCGCCTTTTGGTTTTCGTAATCGGCTTTAAGCCGCTCGGCTTGCTTGCGGAAATCTTCCGCGCGCTCCTGCTCAAGCTCTACCGTCTTTTTGGATATCTCCAAATCCGTCAGCAAATCTTCAAAGCGGATATTCTCGCTGCTTAGAAATTCACGAGCGGCGTTGATGATTTCGGCGTTTAGCCCCAGGCGTTGTGATATGGCAAACGCGTTTGATTTGCCGGGCACGCCGATCAACAAGCGGTACGTCGGGCGCAGCGTTGCCACGTCAAACTCGCAGGCGGCGTTTTCCACCATTGGCGTGGACAGCGCGAACACCTTCAGCTCGCTGTAATGCGTAGTCATGGCGGAGCGTATGCCGCGATCCAGCAAAAAACGGATGATGGATATGGCAAGGGCTGCGCCTTCGGTAGGGTCAGTCCCGGCACCCAGCTCGTCAAAGAGCACAAGCGAGCTGTGGTCAACCTGCGCAAGGATTTGGACGATGTTTGTCATATGCGATGAAAATGTAGATAGGCTCTGCTCAATGCTCTGCTCGTCCCCAATATCAGCAAAAACGTTGCTAAACACCGCCAACGAAGAGCCTTCGCGGGCGGGAATGTGCAGACCCGCCTGCCCCATGAGCGTGAATAAGCCGACGGTTTTTATCGCAACGGTTTTGCCGCCCGTATTTGGGCCTGTGATAAGCAGCGTCGTAAAATCACGGCCAAGATGTATGTCAATCGGCACGACATTTTGGGTGTTGAGAAGCGGATGGCGGCCTTTGATGATGTTGACATAGCCATCCTCATTGAACAACGGACGATGGGCATTCTGCGCCAAAGCAAGCTCGCCCTTGGCAAACACAAAATCAAGATATGTCAAAATTTCAAGGTTATCAGCCAAATCAGCCCCAAAATCTGAGACCATGCCCGAGAGCTTTCGCAAAATACGCTCGATTTCATCCTTTTCTTCGGCTTCCAGCTCCTTGATGCGATTGTTCAGATTAACAACGCTCATTGGCTCAATAAACACCGTTGCGCCCGATGATGATGCATCATGAACCATACCAGGGAACGAGCTACGGTATTCCTGCTTAACGGGCACGCAATAGCGGCCGCCGCGCATCGTGATGATGTTGTCTTGCAGCATGTTTTTGTATGCCTGCTAATGAATTACGGAATTGAGGGCTTCATTGATTCTTGATGACGTAACTTTCATGCCACGCCGGATTTCAGAGAGCTTTGGGCTGGCATCATCCGCGATATCACGCTCATTTTGAATACAGCGAGAGATTTCTTTTTCAAGCTCGGCCACAAGACGAATGCTGTCGAACTGCGGATCAATAATATCAAAATAATCGCGCTTGGCCTGCGCCTTGGCATAGCGCACCACCTTGCCGCAAACATAAATAAATTCGCCCACGCCAAAAAGCTCCTCAATCATAAGCATTCCGCTCATTTCGGCACGCTGCACAGCCGGGCGGATATCGCGAATGCCGCCCAGAGGCAGAGATCCCATTTTCATGAGAAAATTGAGGGCTTGGGCAGTCTCCTCCTGCCCGCGTTGCACGGCTACAAAATTCGCTGAAGGCAGTAGCTCTTGGCATAGAGCCTTGCCCATAGGAGAGATGGCTTTTTCTGTTAGCAGATCTCGGATTTTATTAAATTCCAGTGTAATTAGGCTTTTTGTGTTCATTAGGCTTCCTTTCTTAAGATATGGCCATTATCAATTAAATGCGCTTCCAGGGTTTCGCCGCGTTTTAGGATTATTTATTATTTAGAATATTATTCCATTTCTGAACTTTTGAAGCATACAATGTACACTGTAAAGGGTGGAAAAAACGCTGCTAATGTCTAATTAAAGACAGTTGCTACGTCCAGATTCATTCCAACAATTTGCGGCAGCAATTATTTCTAATATGAAACTTGTTTTTCCTTGATGGTAATTACGATAATCTTCTTTGTATTTTTCGGCTAACTCCTTTTTTAATGCCTCGTATCGAGATGCGATGACAGGAAAAGTGTTCATGTAATCGCGGAAATTAATTAAATTATGCCACTCTTGGCAGTTTTTCTTTATTATCTTGATGTAGTGAGTCAATACCTCCATATTTTTTTCGCCCAGTATATATTCGCCGCATTGATAAACCGGTTGTTTTTTGTTTTTACCTTCCCAGCCGATAAAGATAAATCCATTTTTCTCCATAACGGGTGATAATTCCAAAACCTTTTCAAAACTGCTCACTGATACAGCTATATCAATTACTGGTTTTGCTTTAATGTTGTGTATTGATGTACTGCCAACGTGCTGGATATCATTTGCTACTACACCTAAAATACTCCAAAGTTGTTTTATCATTTCATTTGCATTTACTTTCCATTCAGGGGCGTGAGTGGAAAGTTCTGCCATTCCATGCTTTAATCCTAATACCATTTTATATCGCTCCTCCGTACCTAATATATATTGCGCACGTATCACTCTCGTTGTGGTACATAAGTGCGCCCTTTGGGCTATGGACATGGGCAATGTTTGTTCAGCCAGTTTTTGCGTTATTTCCACCCTTCACAGCACAATTCATAAGAATTGATGGTCTTTTCAATGTATTCGAGGCTGTTGTTTCTGTCGATGTACCTGCCTATATTCTCCTAATGCATCTGCGCAAGGGTAGCATATAATATACGTAATACACTCTTTATCATATACCTCCAAAATATCGGAATGTGCTTTCACAAATAAAATATCATTTCATTTATATAATTTCGAGGCCATAGAGGGTTTGGCTTTCTTGCCAATGTTGTTTTTCCATTAGTTTGCGCCATAATTATACCACATTATCATGCATATCGTCAATATCATGAAAAGCAGGCCTTGAGTTGAGGTTAAAATCTAACAAAAGGAAAATTTAAATTGAACGCACTAATATTTAATGGTATAATTTCATTGTAGGATAATTATTTTGAAGGGGTGATGAGGTTTATGAAGAAATCTGCCGCAATAGAGCGTCATTTGCAATGGCGCGGAAAGATCGAGACCGGCGTGCGGGCTGACGTTAGCAGCAATGAGGCGCTGGCGCTGGCCTACACCCCCGGCGTGGCTGAGCCATGCCTCGAGATCCAAAAAGATGTTAGTAAGTCATTTTTGCTAACCAGAAGATGGAACACGGTAGCTGTAGTGACTGATGGCACGGCGGTGTTGGGGCTTGGGGATATCGGGCCTGAAGCCGCTATGCCTGTGATGGAGGGCAAGGCTGCGCTGTTTAAATATTTTGGCGATGTAGACGCGGTGCCCCTATGCATCCGCAGCAAAGATGTGGATGAGATAGTGCGCACAATAGCATTGCTTGCCGGCAACTTTGGCGGCATTAACTTAGAAGATATCTCAGCCCCCAGATGCTTTGAGATCGAAGCAAAGCTAAAGCAGCTCTGCGACATTCCTATTTTTCATGACGATCAGCACGGCACAGCCATTGTGGCTCTGGCCGGGCTGGAGAATGCTATGAAAGTCTGCAAAAAAGACAAAGGGGTTGCCCGCATTATAATATCCGGCGCGGGTGCGGCGGGTTGCGCTATTGCCGAGTTGTTGCTTGCGGATGGATATAAAGACGTCACTTTACTCAACTCCCGCGGCATCATCCACAAAGACGATGAATACAGCAGCGAGCGGTTAACAGCGCTTGCAGGCAAGACAAATATCTCAGGCCTAAGAGGCGGGCTGGATGCGGCAATTAAAGACGCCGACGTGTTTTTGGGCGTATCCGCCCCAGGCATTTTGACTGCCGAAATGGTAAAAACAATGGCGGCCGACGCGATAGTGTTCGCTATGGCTAATCCCACACCCGAAATCATGCCGGATCTGGCTCAGGCCGCAGGTGCAAGGATTGTAGCTACAGGCCGCAGCGATTTTGCCAATCAAATCAACAACCTTCTGGCGTTCCCCGGTATGTTCCGCGGGGCTTTGGATGCAGGCGCAACAGATTTCACGCCGGAGATGAATATAGCGGCCAGCAAAGCGATATCAAGCATGGTGAGCGAAAATGAGCTGTGCGAGCAGTACATCATCCCATCTGCGTTGGATAGGAATGTTCCAATGGCAGTGGCCAAGGCTGTTGAGGCAGCTTGGAGGAAATAGCTATGCGCCATAACAGGAGAATTATACTATATGGCCGGGTTTGTAGTCAACGTAATGAAACGTAAGCTCGTATCATGGTAAAAACAACTCACAATCGAGGCATTTGGTAGAGTTTTCCTACCCCGACACAAAACATTCTTTGTGTCGGGGTAGGATTTCTGTTATTCTGAATGACAGAAATGCGGCAAGGAGGTTTATACGTGAAAAGCATAAAGGTTGTGCTAATATCCATTTTATTTATTGCGTTTATTAATTTTATCATCACCCCTATAACCGGGAACAGAATCCTCTCTGCTCCGGGCTTTAGTATTATTGATGGCGACATCGAAGCTATTCATATTGACATTGAATGGAGCGTACGCGCTCGGCGTTTTGGCATCGGCAACCCCGTCTTTTCCGGTTCAATTGAAATAACATATGATGAACACACTCGGCGATTATATTATGATCTTAACACTCCTCCGTCAGTATCTTACTTAGGAGATTTTTCAACCGCTTCCTCTATGTTGTTCGACACAAACCTAAACCACTTTATTGGTGCAACTATATTTTTTGACACAGATTTTAAAAATTGGGTACTAAGATTAGATCGGGAGTATATTGTTTTCTCCGGCACTAACGAAAGCGTACACGAAATACTTGAATTATTTGGACTGGAGATTTTTGAATAGGCATTCATCATTCAAAAGCTAGCTAACGTTATTTTGTAGATTTTAATTAATAAAACTAAAATTCCCCCTTGCATACACCGCCTCACTGTGTTAAAATAAGTTTTAACGTTCCTGTATTAGGAAAAAGGGATCTCCGTCCTCTTCTTGATATTAGGAGAATATATAAACACTAGGAGGAAACAAAATGATCGACAAAAAAGCAATTATCGAAAAATTCGGAAGAGCGCCGACAGACACCGGCTCTCCCGAAGTGCAGGTGGCTTTGCTTACAGAGCGCATCAATCATCTTACCGAGCATCTCAAAGAGCACAAAAAGGACCACCACTCCCGCCGAGGCCTTTTGATGATGGTAGGCCAAAGAAGAGGGTTGCTGGATTATCTCATTAAAACCGATATTGAAAAATATCGTAGCTTGATTGCAGAGCTTGGAATCAGAAAATAGTATAATATTGGGGGCCGGCGTGTTGGTGTGGCTGACGCGCCGGCCTCTTGACCGCTTTTAAGCAAAGGAGAATTTATGTACAGAACTTATGAGACGACTTTGGCAGGCAGGCCGCTGAAGGTAGAGGTAGGCCGCGTTGCTGAATTGGCCGGCGGAACCGCCTTAATGCACTATGGCGAGACGACAGTGCTCGTATGTGCGACGACATCCGAAAAACCCCGCCCCGGCATTGATTTTTTCCCTCTGTCATGCGATTACGAGGAGAGATTATATGCCGTCGGTAAAATTCCGGGCGGTTTTATTAAGCGCGAGGGGCGGCCGACAGAGCGCGCAGTATTGGCTTCGCGCTTGATTGACAGGCCTCTGCGCCCTCTTTTCCCTGATGATTACCGCAATGACGTTGCTGTAGTGGCGACGGTATGGTGTGTTGACCAAGATGCCAGCCCCGAGGTGGCGGCGATGATTGGCTCGTCAATCGCGCTGTGTTTGTCCGATATTCCGTTTAACGGGCCGACTGCCGCTGTGAATGTGGGCTTGATTGACGGCGAATTTGTGCTTAACCCGGATTCGGCCCAGCGCGAAATTAGCAAGCTGGCTCTTACTGTGGCTTCGACTAAAGAAAAAGTCATGATGATTGAGGCGGGCGCGTCCGAGGTGTCCGAAGAGCAGATGTTTGATGCCATTATGTTTGCTCATGCCGAAAATGTGCGACTTGTGAGCTTTATTGAGAGCATTATTGCAGGCGAGGGCGGGCGTAAGCCTTTCCGTGCGTACGAGAGCCAAGTTGTCGCCGAAGATATTGTGGCTGATGTGATGGCGCGGGTGCCTGCGTCCGCTATGGAGGCGGCTGTGTTCCATGATCAAAAGCAGATGCGCGATGAGGCTTTGAAAAAAATTAAAAGTGAATTGGAGGCTGAGCTTGTCGCGAAATACGAAAACGAGCGCAAGCCTGAGGAAGTAACCCGCGCCATCGGCGAGGCTATTTACCAATACGAGAAAAAGACCGTGCGCAAAATGATTTTAAAAGACGGCAAGCGCCCCGATGGGCGCGGTGCGCATGATATTCGCCGCCTCGCGTCCGAGATTGACATTTTGCCTCGCACTCACGGCTCAGCCCTGTTTGCCAGAGGGCAAACGCAAGTTATGACGGTCACCACGCTTGGCTCTATGAGTGAAGTGCAGCGGCTTGACGGGCTTGATCTGGGCGAAGAAAATAAACGCTACATGCATCATTATAATTTCCCGAGCTATTCCGTGGGCGAGACACGCCCATCACGCGGCCCCGGCCGCCGCGAAATTGGCCATGGAGCTTTGGCGGAGCGGGCTATGCTGCCTGTGTTGCCAAGTGTTGATGATTTTCCGTATGCTATTCGGCTGGTGTCGGAAGTTGTGTCGTCAAACGGCTCTACTTCTCAGGCCAGCATTTGCGGCTCATCCCTGTCTTTGATGGCGGCTGGCGTGCCGATTACCCGTGCTGTTGCAGGAATTTCCTGCGGGCTTGTGACGGATGACGGCGGGGATTACATCCTGTTTACCGACATCCAAGGCATTGAGGATTTCTTTGGCGACATGGATTTCAAAGTCGGCGGGACGACCGAGGGCATAACAGCCATTCAAATGGATATTAAAATCGACGGCCTCACCCCCGAAATCATCAAAGCATCGCTTGAATATTGCCGCAAAGGCCGCCTGCACATTTTGGAGACTTCCATGAATCCCGCGATCGCAACCGCGCGCGCGGAATTGTCGCCATACGCACCCAAAATTGCCGTTGTGCAGATTGACCCATCTAAGTTAGGCGAGGTTATTGGGCCCCGTGGTAAGGTTATCCACCGTATTATGGAAGAAAGCGGCGTGACGAAGATTGATACGCAGGATGACGGCCGCGTGTTTGTGGTTGACAATGATTCAGCCTCGATTGCCAAAGCTATCGAAATGATCAAGCTCATCGCTTTTGACCCTGAAGTGGGCGGCGTATTTACGGGCAAAGTCACTCGTCTTATGAATTTTGGCGCATTTGTTGAAATTGCGCCCGAAAAAGAGGGTTTGGTGCATATCAGCCAGCTTGCCAAAGAGCGCGTGAAGACCGTTGAAGATGTGGTTAAAGTAGGCGATATCGTGACTGTTAAGCTCATGGAGATTGACGAGCAGGGCCGTTTGAATTTATCGCGCAAGGCTTGTTTGCAGTAGATGACACAGAGGTGTGCCGTGAATGAATTTCTTATAAAGCAGACGGACGATGCAAAAGACTTACCCCTTCCCGCTTACCAAACAGAGCTATCGGCAGGCATGGATTTACACGCAAATGTCCATGAACCAATTACAATTAACCCCATGCAAATAAAGCTCATCCCCTGCGGCATCAAAATCGCCCTGCCGCAGGGATATGAGGCTCAAATCCGCCCCAGAAGCGGGCTGGCGCTGCGGCATGGCATCGGTATGCCCAACGCCCCCGGCACTGTTGACGGGGATTATCGCGGCGAGATTAGCGTGCCTCTGATAAATCAGGGAGGCATATCGTTTATTATAAATCGCGGTGATCGCATTGCTCAGATGGTGATTAATCGCATTGAGCAAGTGCGGTTTAATGTGGTGGATGAGCTGCCTGAATCGCAGCGAGGCGATTGCGGTTTTGGCTCGACGGGGCTGGCTGCAAAAACTACTGAATAGGCCCTAAAAAACAAGCGGAGGCATCGTATGGATAACAGCAAAAACGAAATAGAATATCCAAATGAATCAAAAAAGAAAAAGTGTCAAAATAGCGACGGTGACTACATGACAGAGGGTATGACTTTCGGCCTGCTTGCCGGGGTAGTGGCTGCCAGCATCTTAGGTAATTGGGGGATGCCATTAGGCTTTGGCCTGCTTGCCGGTATGCTTGTAGGAATGTTTATTAAGAAAAGGGCTTAGAGCCTGTTGACACTAACCAATATAAAGTATGAATTACGAGGGGGCTTATTAATGAAGCGCATCAAAACAATCAATTTAAACCAAGTCAAAAACGCACAGCGCAAGGGCGGTTGCAAGGAGTGTCAAGCCAGCTGTCAATCGGCTTGCAAAACTTCTTGCACGGTGGCCAATCAGCCTTGCGAAGCTAAGTTTGCTACAAATAAGCAATCGTTATCTTAAAACATCAAACAAGGTTTATCGAGAAGACTACTCGATAAACCTTGTTGCTTTGAAGGTTAGCAAATGTGGAGGAAGGGGCAAATGAAGCAACGGGCAAAAAACATAATTACCATAGTCATACTGGCACTAATTACGATTGCGGCTATCGCCGGTGTCATTTTATCTCTTTCCGAGCAAACCTATCTGCGGGAGCATGGCTTAATAACAAACGCCCGCGTAACCAATTTAAGGCAGACTCATCAAGCAAGATCACTTAGGACGACAACACGAGTTTATGTTAGCTATGAAGTCGAGGGTTTGATATTTTTAAACAGACACCTAAACATAAACCCAAGAAATACGTATTTTGGTGAAATAATACCAATATATCACAGCGCAGACAATCCTAATTGTATAACTGTGGTTGACAGGCAAAGATCTACAGACATACCCTGGCGATTGGTGTTTGTGTTGGTCGTCTGGCCGGGTTATTTAGCTATTCTATGGCTACTAAATCGCAAGCAAGGGCTAGAAAACAGCAGTGCAAAAGATTCAAAAAAATGCGTCGAGGGCAGAGCTACAAGCGGAAACAGAATTTCCAAGATGTATAATTTCACATATGGGCGCGGAGAATTAACCACCCTTTATGTCATAATGGTATTTATTTTGTGGGCGGCTGTTGTTGTTGGCGCAGTAGTATTTTTTGACCTTGATCCTCCCGACACCCAATGGGTTATTGCGGTTCTTGTTATATTAGCTATCTCCCCTCCGATAGCCGTAATCGCCTTAATGAAGCCAAAAATTATCTTTCCGCAAGGGGCTGCGGCAATATATGGAGATCGAGTAGAGCTGAGATTAGGGAAAAGGGATCGCACTATATACTATCGTGATATACACAGAATCAGGCATACACAATATGGGTGGATTGTGTCTGTTAAAAATCAACCCTCTATATATTTTAAGGAAGTATTAAGTGTAAGGCATACCAAGCAAAATGAAGAGTTAGAGAAGTTTATTGGGGATTTAGAGAAGAGGGCGGCGTTGACACAGTTTTAGGGGGAGCGGCAATGATACATAAATTTCAGCAAAACGGATATTTTATTGTGCTTGACGTCAATACAGGCGCGATTCATTTGGTGGATGAGCTGGTCTATGAAATCCTTGAATACAACAAGCCTGCACAATTGACGGATGGGCAGTTAGAGGATTTGCGCGAAAAATACGGTAGGGATGCTGTCGCCGATGCCTTGGATGAAACCAAGGAGCTTATTGAGCAAGGTTTGCTGTATTCAGAGCCTGCTGTTTATGAAGCTGATGGTGAGGCGTATTACATGAAGGCTTTGTGCCTGCTTGTCGCACAGGAATGTAATATGCGCTGCGCTTACTGCTTTGCACAGGAAGGCGAATATCACTCTCGCCAAGAGCAGCATGGCCCCAGCTTGATGAACACAGAGACAGCACATACCGCGATAGATTTTTTAATAAAATCCTCGGGCGAGCGGCATAATTTGGAGGTTGACTTTTTTGGCGGTGAGCCGCTTTTAAATTTTGATGTCATCAAACAGACTATCGCCTATGCACGAGTACAAGAAAAAGAGCACGGCAAAAACATCCGCTTTACGCTGACAACCAACGGCCTGCTGCTTGACGATGAAAAAGCCGCCTTTATTAACGAGCATATGCATAATCTGGTGCTAAGCCATGACGGGCGCAAGGAAATAAACGATAAGCACCGAGGGTCGGGCAGCTACGATAAGCTGACGGATAAATTCATAAATCTTGCAAACGCCAGAGATCAAGATAACTACTACATCAGAGGTACGTTTACGGCAAAGAACCTTGATTTTGCCGAAGATGTGCTTCATTTGGCCGATTTGGGCTTTAAGCAGATATCTATTGAGCCTGTTATCAATCAAAACGGAGAGCTCGCTCTGGATTTTAGTCATATTCCCGAATTGATGGCTTCCTATGATACGCTCGCCAAAGAGATGCTGGTGCGCGAGCAAAATGGTGCAGGCTTTAATTTCTTCCATTTTATGATGGATTTAGAAAATGGGCAATGCTTTTCTAAGAAGATAACGGGCTGCGGCGCGGGGTATGAGTATCTTTCGGTTACGGCAGATGGGCGGCTTTTCCCGTGCCATCAGTTCACAGGAATTGAGAAATTTGCTCTTGGGGATGTGTTTACAGGGATTAAAAACCCCGGCATATCTGAAAGACTATCGGCTTGCAACGTCATCAACAATGAAATTTGCCAAGATTGCTGGGCGAAATACCATTGCTCGGGCGGCTGTGTTGCTAATGCTTATAACGAGAACGGGAATCTTGATAAGCCGGATGAGATTGGCTGCACTTTGATGAAAAAACGTATCGAATGCGCTTTAATGATAGCGGCTGCGCGGGCGAGCGGAGGTGCTTGATTGAAAACCAAAAACTTTACCATACGCCCCATGAATGCAAGCGAGATTGAGCAGGCCGCAAATTTGCTGGCTTGCGCATATTACGATGATGTATTTTTTAAATGGTGTGTGGATGACGATAACGAGCGGCACGCTATAGTTGCCGGCTATTATCAAGTATATCTGCGCTCACGTGGATGCATGGCTCATGTGGCAGAAAGCTCGGATATGGGCATTATCGGAGCTTCGGTATGGCTCCCTCATGATTGTGACGCGGGCATTTACGAGGAGATTGAGCGGGTCGTCGGAGCGTCTAGCGCGCCAATGTTTCGGGCTGTCGCGGAAAAATCGCATTTGAGCGAGCCTCCAATGAAGCCTTTTTATCAGTTGGTAGGCTTTGGCACGTCAAAGCAGACGCGCCGGATGGGCGTCGGCCGGGCGCTTTTGGAATATTGCCTGAATATTCTTGATGAAGCAGGTATACCAACTTATCTTGAAGCCAGCACTCCATATACAGGCGGCGGCATTTACGGCAAATTTGGCTATCAACCCGTGGGTGAGCTGATGGTTTTTACGGATAATGCTGTGTTGCACCCATTATGGAGGCCCGCAAAAGCCGGCTCTATTAACTTTGGTGAATTTAGCTGGCGCGTGCTTTTTGATGACGGAGCAAGCCTTCTCTTGCTTGCCGAAAATGTGCTTGAATTGAAGAAATATCACGATACATTTGAAAAAATCACCTGGGATGGCTCTGACATTAAGAAATATCTAAATAACGAGTTTTTGACTAAATTTTCAGCCGATGAGCAGAATCGCATAACAGAAATATTTTTGCTGTCAGTTGAAGAAGTGCTTGAATATTTGGGCGGCGCGCATACGGGCGGCAAGTTTTATGTTGACGACAGCTTCAACAGCCTTCGTGCGGCAAGCTACATAGACACAATGCCTTGCAGATGGTACTTACGCACGCCCGGCAGCACAAACGATTTCATTGCTGTCGTGATGATTGACGGCAGAATTTCCATATGCGGGGATTTTGTCAACCGCGAAAGCACAGAGCTTTTTAAAGTCGGAATGAGGCCCGCTATGTGGGTTAAAAAGTGGGGCGAGCTCTTATGAAGAATTGGCAAATGGTAGAAAACGATGCGGATGTTAACCTTATGGCGGATGTTTTGAAACTTCCGCCTATTTTGGCGCATATCCTTGCCAATCGGGGCTTGCGAAGCAAAAACACCGCTTTGAAATTCCTGCATCCCGCCAAGAAGTTCTTTCACGATGCGGGATTGATGAAAGATATGGATTTAGGCGTCAAGATCACGCTGGACGGTATTGAGGCAGGCAAAAAAATATGTATTTTCGGGGATTACGATGCCGACGGCATATGTGCTACGACGATTCTGCACAAATCAATCACAGCTCTGGGCGGTAAATGCATTTACTACATACCCGATCGCGAAACCGAGGGATACGGCCTCAATACGGCTGCTCTGGATAAGCTCGCAGGCGATGTTGACATTCTCATCACCTGCGACAACGGAATTGCTACCATCGCCGAAGTGGCTCACGCCAAGGCTTTGGGGATGGCGGTTATCATAATCGACCATCACGAAGCCCCATTTGTTGAGGGCGAGGGCCTGCGTATCGAGCAGCTACCCGAGGCCGAGGCCATTATCGACCCTAAGCAATCGGCCTGCTTTTACCCATTTGAGGCATTATGCGCAGCGGGGCTTTGCTATAAATTTTCCATGAGTCTTTTTGAGGCGGCAGGCAAAACCTTTGAGCTTGATAACGAGCTGCTGATTTTCGCTACACTTGCGACGTTTTGCGACGTTGTTGATTTAATTGACGAAAACCGTATAATCGCCGCCAACGGGCTGGCTTTGATGCGAGAGAACTTATCGTCGAATATTGGATTAAATGCACTTGTCAAAAGGCGCGATCTGGATTATAATAAAATTGGTGCTTTTGAAATAGGCTTTGTGATAGGCCCGTGCGTAAATGCGACAGGGCGGCTGGAATCTGCCGCAACCGCCGTTGAGCTTTTTTTGGCCAATAAGCAAAGCGAAGCAACACGGCTTGCGGACAGACTTGCCGAGCTTAACGAAGAGCGCAAGGCTCTCACTCGCGATTTTGTCGAAAAGACGATAGCCGAGCTTGAAGGCACCGAGCTTGACAAAGTGCTTGTGATATATTCACCCGAGATGCACGAGAGCATTGCGGGCATCGTCGCAGGGCGTGTTAAAGATGCGCTTAATCGGCCCGCAATCGTCATCACGGACAGCGGAGACGTTGCAAAAGGCTCTGCCCGCAGCATTGAAGGATACAATATCTTTGAGGAGATGCAAAGACACAAAGATTTATTTCTGCGCTTCGGCGGCCATCCCATGGCGGCAGGTGTGACACTGCCGCATGAGAACGTCGCTATTTTACGCAAGAGGCTTAATGACGCCTGCGCTCTTGATAGCGATGACTTCATCCCGAATCTTCGCATTGATAAAATGCTGGATACCGACGATATTACGTTTGAACTGGCGCAGCAGCTCGAGATTCTCGGGCCTTTTGGCAAGGGCAACCGCAAGCCCGTGTTTTGCAGCACGGATATTTTTACCGAGACATGCGAGATCATAGGCCAAAGCGGGACAACAATGCGCCTGACATTCCGGACGGCAAGCGGGCGCAAGATATGGGCTGTGGCTTTTGGCATGGTAGACAAGTTCGCGGCATCTCTGCCCGAAAATATCGCGCAGATGTTTTTGGGGCGTACCGTTAAGACGTTGACGATTAAAATTGATATCGCTTATCATTTAGAAATTAATGAGTATAACGGGAATAAATCCCTGCAATTAAACGTTGTTGATATTAAGACTCACGTCTAGGAGGGAGTATTGAGATATGAAAAAACTTTGGATTTTATTATGTGTAGCAGTAATGATGTTGGGAGCTGTGCATCCCGTAACAGCTTACGCATCTGAAAACCCGGACGTTTACACCCGAGATGACGGAGTAGAGTTTCGCAGGCAATGGGGTGCGATTTTTGTGCGGGCGAACGGGAGAGATGTTGGCAGGTATATCAGTCTCAGCCCTCACTTGATCTTAAATGAGCTTCGCTGGTATGTTACAGAAATGAACCAAGCCTTGGAAGAGGCGGGGTTTAGGTTCGTTGAGAGTTATATATTGGAGTTTTTTGGGATAAATTCCGAACGCGCAAGATTAGTTGCCGTGCCTCCAAGTTCTTATCCTCAGTTTATGCGAGAAGATGGAGTTCTTTTTACGAGAAGATGGGGTGCGCTGTTTGTTAGTTTGAACGGCGAAGCGATTGGTGGGCATGTTAGCCTTAATCCTGATATGTCTGCTTGGGATCTGCATCACATTTATATTTTGCCAATGAACAGAGCCTTGCAGGAAATCGGCCGTGAACCTATTGAGGCTTTTATACTGGAGATGCACGGAATAGAACGTAACATTGCGAGGGCGGCGGCCGGTTTTGTGATTTGGCCGCAATTCCATAGAATAAGAACTTGGGAAAATGCTTGGGGAGATACCTATATCGAAAGCGGCGGTACAACTTTCCGAGCTTTTCACGGTACTATAGGCGTTTACGACATCGTTACCGATTATGGACTCTCCGGTCGGGGAATTAATATTTTTCCGGATGAATTTTCGCTCAATGGTTTCAATGCTTGGCTTGACGACCATGGACTTGTACTTGTGGACGATGTGATACTGGCACTAGCTCGCGGTGAGCATGTGCCAAACAGTGACATGGTGCGCATTTCACGCTATCAGATGAGGGAAGTGCCTTATTGGTATTATTTTGCTCATTACCGAAATCCAAGTCCACGCCCGGTACATGTGCAAATGCGCCAAGACTCGCCGCAAACACAGCACAGAAACCTATATGTGCGTAATGACGGAGCGATTTTTGAATTGTGGCATGATGCCACTACTTGGTTTTTTAGCATTGGGTTTTCTTTGGAGCACGACACTAGCTACAGTGTTCCAACAAGAGATTTTTTTCATTGGCAGAGATCTTTAGATCACGCATTAGCCATCCGAGGATTTAGCCCCATGGAGCAATCGCTTGTTGATTGGGCAACTCACCGGTCACAGAGTTTACCAACTCACTCTTTCGCTCCTTATCATCAATTTAACCGCGCTCAACACACATATATAACAGCCATAACAAACGGCGCATGGGTAAATGCGGCAGAAAACTTTATAAGAACGCAAGTGCGGCCGGCTACCCGCCATAATTTCCCAAACCCTCAAGGCGATAGGCAAGTTTGGCCTGCACTTAATCATCAATTGAGTATAGAGACAAGGGATATGGTGCAAAGTGCATTTGCAAGCGATGAAATCAGGCACGTTATGCCGTTTAACACTCAATTTTGGAATACATTAACCAGCCGCCCGAATTATTATTTTTGGGTGTTTCGGGATGGTGATGGATTTGGCGGCCTTTATGGCGGCAGGCGTGTCGGTGTGAGCATTAATCCGAGCAATAGAGCAAATTACCAATGGAATGCCGGAACTTTAGCTCACGAAATTGGGCACCATCTAGGTCTCGGAGAGCATCTGGCTCACTTTTTTGATGAAGCCATTTCTCCCGTCGCAGGGCGAGGGAGTTGGGACGGCCTCTACCGAAACTCAACGATGGACTGGATAATTATGGAGCAAGCCGGGCAAGTGGAGTTTATGCGAGCGATTTTCTGGGGTGATGATACATATTACAGGAAGCTTTGGGATAACTACATCTATCCTATTATGGGCATCACCTATGAAAACATGCAATTGGCAAGAGCCGCCTCCGAGCAAGATCTCGGGCGCTGGAGATCTGCCAGCAATAATATAGCAGAAGCCTTTGAAGGGGCATTTGACGCAAGTTTATCCCAAGCAAGACGCAACCAGCACATAAACCTTGCAAGACAAAATGTAAACAACATGGCGAGTTGGGCAAGAGGGCTAAATTTGCAGCCCTATGGAGCGTTTTTAGCTCATAGGGATGGCATCCCAACTAGAGAAACTCTTGTGCCGATTAATTAGAGCAATCCATTATTGAGAGCACAGATTCTTAAACAGAGGTGATAAAATGAACCTAAAAACCGTAATACGAGACATCCCCGATTTCCCAAGCCCCGGCATCCTTTTTCGGGATATCACGCCGATTTTGCAAAGCCCCGACGCTTTTAAAGCGGCTCTGGATCAAATTCAAGATAGGCTTGCGGATTTGCAGTT
>Ga0131853_10003122_pt1 | contig 29711 bp, 27 predicted proteins | sample TergutLab28metaG_FD_92764 | JGI IMG/M metagenome (GOLD analysis project Ga0131853, IMG submission 92764) | Labiotermes labralis P1 segment gut microbial communities from Petit-Saut dam, French Guiana - Lab288 P1 (version 2) (version 2) | ecosystem: Host-associated > Arthropoda: Insects >... | reverse complement strand
CCATTTATTGGCCATTTTCTTGGTATGTTTTCTTCACCGGACGGGCAGGGGTTGTTTCCATATACCCAAGGCGCTTTAAAACAAAACTGTTTTGTGCTGGAAGGCTGGTCTTTTGATTTTGAGGAGATATTGCCTATCTTAAAAATGTATGGGATTGAAAAGTTAACAGACAATTTTGTACTTATTGGCTTGGTATTAAACGAAAAAACAGCTGACGAGCTTGTCAGCGATATGAGAAAATATGATACAGAACATGATTGGACATACGGTTTTGAAGACGATAATGACCTTAAAAAAATTGCCGAGGAAGCCATTTCATACAGTCGATATGCGTCTGAATATTTAGTGAAATATGGCTTTACGATTTACGATACGTCTACAGAACGGGGGCAAGTTTTCAATAAAATCATAGAGGATATAAGATTCAAATTGACTTAAGACAAAATAATTACGAAAGAGCCCTGCAAAACAAAAAATTTGCAGGGCTCCGGTATACCACTCTTACCTAAACATAAGTCACTTTGTTCATATCCAGCTCGTGAGGCTCTTTACCGCTTTTGGCCTTACCTACCAACAGAGCAATGCCAAAAACATATCCATCCGGGAATTTAAGGCGCGCTTTATACTCCTGGCCTTTTGGCCCGTCCAGAGGTATGCGCATCATTCCGCAAATCACATTGCCAAGGCCTAACGCATGGGCTGCCAGGGCCACATTTTCTACAAGTATGCCGCAGTCCATTGCTGCCCAGTCGGATCCGTCGGAGGCTACCACCATCATAGCCGGGGCGTTGTAAAGCATTTTGCCGCCTCGGTCCATAATACGGTTGTAACCGGTTTTGTCCTCTTCTGCGGCCAGCATTTTCATGCTTGTATCGTCCATTTCGTCCATCAGTGCTTTGTCTGTACACATGATCACATGCCAAGGCTGGCGGTTAACGGCGCTTGGTGCAGCCAAGGCTGCTTTGACCAATGCGTCTACCTCTACTTTGGTTAAAGGTTCTCCTGTAAAATCCCTACAGGAATACCTGTCGGCAATGACTTTTAATACTTCGTTCATCGGTTGTCCCTCCTTTGGATTGTTGCGACTCCACCGCAGGACCTGCTTCAATTGGATTCGCTATAGTTACACTATATCTCAAGCAAGCTTTTTGCCTGCTCTTCTACCTTTGCCAGCATGGTGCGGAATTTCTCCCGCTTTTCTTCTTCCGCCGCTATTAATTCCGGCGGTGCTTTCCCTACAAAGCCTTGGTTAGACAACTTGCCTTCTACCCTGGCCAATTCCTGCTCAAGCTTTTTACGTTCTTTATCTAATCGGGCACGCTCTTTTTCGAAGTCAATCAACGTATCTAAAGGCAAGTACAGCACTCCGCCGGAAGTTACCGTAGATACGGCTGTCTCCGGAATACCTGCCGCATCCCCGCGGACTTCCACCGCTTCTGCACCGGCCAAGAATGCAAAAAACACCCGGCTTCGTTCAAAGCAATCCGCTGCTTCCTTATCTTCGCACATCGCGATAATTTTGACCTTTTTAGAAGGCGCAACCTGCATCTCGGTACGGATATTGCGTACCGCCCGCACTGCTTCCTGGATCTGCTGGATTTCTTTTACCGCTACCGGAAAATGCAAAGCGTCATCATACACCGGCCAGGCCGAAAGCATAATTGTTTCTTCAATTGAACGAGAACTATCCATCTCTTGCAATTTTAAGAAAATCGTTTCTGTGATAAACGGTGTGAAGGGGTGCAGCAGCTTTAAGGATGTGTTTAATACATGCTTTAATGTCCACAATGCCCCTGCCCTGGATTCATCTTCTTTGTCGTAAAGTCTGGGTTTGACCATCTCTACATACCAGTCGCAAAATTCGTCCCAAAAGAAATCCACAATTTTTTGGGCAACTAAGCCAAGTTCATGTTCGTCCAGTTTTTCGGTGACCTCTTTTACCAGATCATTCATACGGGAAAGTATCCACTTATCCTCGGTACGCAGATTATTAAGACCTGCATCTAGAGATGTGCCGGAGCCGGATTCCCCGTCAAACTGCATCAGCAAAAAGCGGGAGGCATTCCACACTTTGTTAAGAAAATTACGGTTAGGATCCAGGCGATCCCAGGAAAAGCGGACATCGCTGTCTACGGCGCTGCCGGATACCAGGGTTAAACGCAAAGCATCCGCACCGTATTTTTCTACCACATCGATGGGATCAATCCCGTTATCCAAGGATTTAGACATCTTACGCCCATGTTCGTCCAGCACTTTTCCATGGATAATAACATCCCTGAAGGGCAGCTCACCCATAAATTTAAGACCCGAAAACACCATACGTACAACCCAGAAGAAAATAATTTCATCCGCCGTTACCAGCACATCGGTGGGATAAAAATATTTCAGATCCTCTGTCTGCTCCGGCCATCCAAGGGTGGAAAAAGGCCAAAATCCTGAACTAAACCAGGTATCTAAGGTATCTTCATCCTGACGCAAATCTGTGCCGGCACATTTATCGCAAACAGATGGTGCAGCCTTCGCTACCATTGTATGCCCGCAAGTCTGACAATAATACGCGGGTACACGATGTCCCCACCACAATTGGCGGCTGACACACCAATCCCGGATATTTTCCAGCCAGTGCATATAAATTTTTCCGTAACGCTCCCGATTAAAACGCAGCTCACCGGATGTATATGCATCCATGGCAGGCTTTGCCAGTTCTTTCATGCTCACAAACCATTGCAGCTTGATCAGAGGTTCGATCACCTCGCCGCAGCGGTCGTGGGTACCTACATTATTTGTAAGCTGCTCCTTTTTAATGAAAAGGCCCAGCTCATCCATTTCTTGAATTATACGCTTTCTGGCCGCAAAGCGGTCCATGTCGGCGTATGTGGCGGCATTTTCGTTTAAGGTGCCGTCATCGTGCATAATATTGATGATGGGCAGATTATGCCGCTCTCCCACCTCAAAGTCGTTGGGGTCGTGGCCGGGAGTGATTTTTACTACTCCTGTGCCAAATTCCGCTTCTACATATTCGTCCGCGATAATCGGGATTTCTCGCTCTACAAAGGGAACCTTCACGGTTTTACCCACATATTTCCGATACCGCTCGTCTTCTGGGTTAACAGCGATAGCGGTATCCCCCAGCATGGTTTCGGGACGTGTGGTGGCAAAAGCCAAAAATTCCTCTGTACCCACAATAGGATATTTGAAATGATAAAAAGTACTGTCCGTTTCTTTATGCAGCACTTCCGCATCGGAGATCGTGGTCTGGCAGTTGGTACACCAGTTGACCAGCCTTTCGCCCCTGTATATCAAACCTTCATTGTATAGGCGTACAAAAATTTCAAGTACGGCATTGGAAGGCCCTTCGTCCATGGTAAAGCGTAACCTATCCCAATCGGCGGAAAACCCCATGTGCTTGAGCTGATTGATAATAGTCCCGCCGTATTTGTCGCACCACTGCCGCACTTTTTCCAAAAAAGCTTCCCGGCCAAGGCCTTCTTTAGAAAGCCCCTCTTTTGCCAAAGCCTCGATGACCCGTACTTCTGTGGCGATGGCCGCATGGTCTGTACCGGGCTGCCACAGGGCTTCAAAGCCTTGCATGCGCTTAAAACGGATAAGCACATCCTGTATGGTATTGTTAAAGGCGTGACCCATATGGGCCATCCCCGTCACATTAGGCGGTGGCATGATGATGGTGTAAGGCTTTTTATCAGGATTAGGCTTGGCACGAAAATAGCCTTTGTTTAGCCAATTTTCAAAAATTTCTGATTCGTCGGCGGGGTTATAGTTTTTTTCTAACATGGGAATCCCTCTTTCACTGAAAAAATTCTGGATGCTTCTAAAAATCTTGGTATAAAAGACTGGGCTGAATGCCCGTGTTATTTTGATATTTACCGGAAATATATGGGTCGTAATCCCCTTCAATAGAGTGGTAATACACCTGGCAGATTTCCACCCCCGCATAAACACGGATAGGTTGGATACAATGGATTTCTAAAGTCCAATATCCTTTAAACCCGATATCGCCAAAACCGGCAGTGACATGAATATACAGCCCCAGCCGTCCGATGGACGACCTGCCTTCCAGCATGGGTACATATCCGTGGGATTCCGTATATTCAACGGTACGGCCTAAATACAGCCGCCCCGGTTCCAGCAACAGGCCCTCCGGCGGAATCATAATGGACTTGGTTTTATTGGGCTTTTTCATATCCAGATACGGCTCGTCATACACAAGCAATTCGTTGTGCAGCCTCAAGTTATAACTGTTTGGGTTAACGGCCTTTTCGTTAAAAGGCTCAATGACGATATCTTTTCCCAGCCGCTCTTTGATCATACGACCCGAGAGGATCATGCTAACACCTTCTTTAGATACCGGCCCGTATAAGACCGTTTTTCTGCCGCGACTACTTCCGGAGTACCGGTGACCAGGATGGTTCCACCGGCGTCGCCCCCTTCGGGCCCCAGATCAATAATATAATCCGCTGTTTTAATTACGTCAAGATTATGCTCTATGACCACCACCGTATTGCCGTTTTCTGTCAGCCGCTGCAGGATGCCTATCAGCTTATGCACATCCGCAGAGTGCAAGCCTGTTGTGGGCTCGTCCAATACATATAGTGTACGGCCGGTACTGCGCCGTGACAGCTCTGTCGCCAGCTTAACCCGCTGAGCCTCGCCTCCGGACAGGGTTGTGGAAGACTGCCCCAGCTTTACATAGCCCAGCCCCACATCGGCCAATGTTTGTATTTTCTCGTTTAACCGAGGCAAACTTTCGAAAAAAGTCAACGCCTCATCAATGGTCATGTCCAACACATCGGATATGGTTTTACCCTTATAACGCACTTCCAAGGTCTCCCGATTATACCGCTTGCCATGACATACTTCACAAGGCACATAAATGTCCGGCAAAAAATGCATCTCAATCTTAAGTATGCCGTCACCGGCACAGGCTTCGCAGCGGCCGCCTTTTACATTAAAGCTAAAGCGTCCTTTTTGATAGCCCCGCACCTTGGCCTCCGGTGTTTGAGCAAAAACATCCCGTATCAAATCAAACAGTCCCGTATATGTGGCCGGATTAGAACGGGGAGTCCGCCCGATCGGCGACTGGTCTATGGCAATCACCTTATCCAGCTCTTTTAGCCCTTTTAAATCTTTATGCTTACCCGGCTTTACTTTGGCCCGATTAAGATCCCGGGCTAACCGTTTGTACAGTATCTCGTTAATCAACGACGACTTACCAGACCCGGATACACCGGTGACACAAGTAAACAAGCCTAAAGGAATGGTACAGTCTATGTCCCGCAGATTATTTTCCGCCGCACCTACAATAGTGAGTACTTTACCGTTAGGCTGACGGCGGCTGTCCGGCACATCAATTTTCTTTTTGCCGCTTAGGTACTGGCCGGTAATAGAGTCTTTACAGCGCATAATCCCCTTTACCGTACCGGCATAAACCACCTCGCCGCCATTGATTCCGGCACTTGGCCCAATATCTACTATATAATCCGCTGCCTTCATCGTATCTTCATCATGTTCTACCACAATCAGGGTATTGCCCAAATCCTTTAAGAACATAAGGGTCTTTAGCAATTTATCATTATCTCTTTGATGCAGGCCAATACTTGGCTCATCTAAAATATACACAACCCCCACCAGTCCGGATCCGATCTGAGTAGCCAGCCGTATCCGCTGGGCTTCGCCGCCGGATAAGGAACCGGCCGAACGTGACAATGTCAGGTAATCGAGGCCTACATCGATCAAAAATCCCGTACGGGCATGGATTTCTTTTAAAATAGGCCCCGCAATCCGATTTTGAGTATCCGTCAGCACGACCCCTTGGAAAAAATCCATAACCCCCCGGATAGCCATCGACGTAATATCCGCAATATTTTGTCCACCGACAGTCACCGCTAAAATCTCAGGTTTAAGGCGTTTGCCCTTACAGGAGGGACATAAAATTTCCGTCATATATCCCTCATACTCTAAGCGCCGGTTAAAGTCACCGGTTTCACGGTAACGGCGCTCCATATTATGAAGGATTCCTTCAAAGTAGTAGTCATATGCCTTCTTTTCGCCGTAGCTTAAATATTCAATTTTAAGCTTTTTGTCACTGCCGTTCATCAAAATATCTTTAATGGACTCCGGCAATTTTTCGTAGGGCACATCCAAATCAAATTTATATTGTTTGGCCAAAGCTTCAAAAACCGCATTGCTCATACTGTTTTCGGCCTTAATCGATTTCCATCCCTGGACATTGATAGCCCCTTCCAACAGGGACAGGGCAGGATTAGGCACCACCAGCTCCGGATCAAATATCCGCTTCATGCCCAAACCGGTGCAATCGGGACAGGCCCCTGCCGGATTATTAAATGAAAATGATCGCGGCGCCAGCTCCTCCAGACTTATACCACAGTCGGGACAGGAAAAATTTTGGCTGAACAAGATATCCCGGGAGCCTACGTCTTCTTTACTATCGCCATCCTGATCGTTTTCAGGATTCGTATCGCCTTCTGTGCTTTTTTCATTTTCTCCACGAGGGCTTTCGGCATGGATGACCAGCAATCCGTTAGTGAGTGCCGTAGCGGCTTCAATAGACTCTGACAGCCGCTTTTCGATACCTTCCCGTACGGTTAACCGGTCAATGACAATTTCGATCGTATGCTTTTTATTTTTTTCCATGGGAATAGGCTCTGTCAGTTCGTAGATAATTCCATCTACTCTGACACGGACATAACCGCTGCGGCGGGCATTTTCAAGCAGCTTCACATGCTCACCTTTACGGGCTCGTATCACCGGAGCCAAAACCTGCAGCCGGGTGCGTTCCGGTAAAGTCATAATTTGATCCACTATTTGATCAACGGTCTGCCGCTTAACCTCCCTGCCGCATTTTGGACAGTGAGGGGTGCCCACCCGGGCAAATAACAGACGCATATAATCATATATCTCCGTCACCGTCCCCACAGTAGAGCGAGGATTATGACTGGTTGTTTTTTGATCAATAGAAATAGCCGGGGATAATCCTTCGATAAAATCCACATCGGGTTTTTCCATCTGCCCTAAAAACTGACGGGCGTATGCGGATAAAGATTCCACATACCGTCTTTGTCCTTCGGCGTAAATAGTATCAAAAGCCAGAGAGGATTTGCCGGATCCGCTCATGCCCGTAAACACAACTAATTGATTGCGTGGGATTTCCAGATTAATATTTTTGAGATTGTTTTCCCTGGCGCCTTTTATGATAATCTTATCTTTTGACATAGTACCTCCAAAAAAAGCTGCCGCATTATTGCAACAGCCTCTTACATTCATTCGCTTAAAAGTATCTTTGTTACTCGTTATTAACCCAATTCAACCATTTCACTGGGTTCGTGTCTGTCTGCTACAGACAAGCGATTCACCTGTATCTCATTGGCCTCTAATATCCTCTGTACCGTATCTAAGGCGATCATCGGCCGATTATTTTCTTCACTTAAGTGCCCTAAAAAAATATGCTGACATTTATCAGTGACAACTTCCGTAATAAGCGCTCCCGCTGCCACATTGGAAAGATGCCCCCTGGATCCCCTGACCCGATCCTTTAACGCCCGGGGATATCGACCATTTTCCAGCATTTCTTCGTCATGATTGCTTTCCAGCAGAAGCACATCCGCATCTCTAAACAAAGCCCGTACCGTATCTGTCACATAGCCCATATCCGTGGCTACAACCGCTTTGTATCCGTTCCCCCGCAGGCAATATCCAACAGGCTGAGACGCATCGTGAGGAACATCAAAGGGCAACACTTCCATATCCCCAATGGTCATAGACTCTCCGGGAACAATCATCCGCCTGAGGCTTTCGTCAACTTTACCGATGGTGCCATGTCGCAATAAAAATCGCCAGGTATTTGGCGACGCATACACAGGCAGATTATATCTGCGAGACATGATACCCACTCCCGATATATGATCCGAATGTTCGTGGGTCACTAAAATCCCCGTTAACTTTTCGGCGCTCGGGGTATCTATCTGCCCTAAGGCAGCTTCAATGCGCTTGCCGCTAAGACCGGCATCTATCAATAAATGAGTTTTATCTGTACCGACATAAACACAGTTTCCGCTGGAGCCGCTGGCTATAGGACAAAATCTCATTTCTCAGCAATATGGATACGGCTGATATCCGCCCCTAAAGCTGTTAATTTATCTTCAAAACGCTCATATCCTCGGTCAAGATACTTTACATTTCCAATAACCGTCTGCCCCTTGGCAGCTAAACCGGCCACAACTAAAGCCGCACCGGCACGTAAATCCGCAGCCATGACCTGAGCCCCTGTCAAACTGCTTCCGCCTTTAATAATAGCGGCTCTGCCTTCTACCTCTATATTGGCCCCAAGACGCAGCAATTCCTTTACATACTGAAACCGATGCTCAAAAACCACCTCGGTTAGCACACTTGTGCCGTTAGCCGTACATAATAAAGCCGACATTTGCGGATGCAAATCCGTAGGAAAGCCCGGATAAAACATGGTCTTTACATTACAACTTTGCAGCTTGTGAGTGCCAATGACCCTGATACTGTCATCCTTTTCTATCACATCACAACCCATCTCTGTCAGCTTAGCACTTAAAGAATCCATATGTTTAGGTATAACATTTTCTACAACAACATCACCACCGGTAATGGCGGCGGCGATCATGTAAGTGCCTGCTTCTATTTGATCCGGGATAATAGAGTATTCCCCACCGCTTAGGCTTTTTACACCGGTAATACGGATAATATCCGTGCCGGCCCCTTTTATTTTAGCGCCCAACTTATTTAAAAAATTAGCTGTATCCACGACATGAGGCTCTTTGGCCGCATTTTCTATCTGGGTAACCCCATCGGCGTAAACAGCCGCTATCATAATATTGATGGTGGCACCAACACTGGAAACATCCAAATAGATATCAGCACCCGTCAGTTTATCCGCAGTGGCTGTGACCATACCGTGCTCTATATTTATTTTGGCTCCCAAGGCTTCAAAGCCTTTCATATGTAGATCGATAGGACGCGCGCCCAAATTGCAGCCGCCGGGTACAGGCACCTCGGCATGTTTAAACCGTCCCAGAAGGGCTCCAAGTAAATAATAGGAGGCCCGTGTATTTTTTACTTGATCATAAGTGATGGCACAACCGGAAATATCTCGGCTATCAATCCTAAGAGTATGGTCGTCTGTAAATTCGCAATCAATACCCAGGTTACGCAAAGCGCCCACCAAAACATGAACATCTTTAATGGCGGGCAAATTTTCGATAACGCACACTCCGGCAGAGGCAATGGCGGCAGGTATAATAGCAACGGCAGCATTTTTGGCACCGTTTATTTGCACAGTACCTTCTAACTTTTTACCGCCGTTGATGGATATATATTCCATATAAACAGCACCTCGATGGCTCAAAAATATATTTTTTGTTCAGAATTATTCTAGATAACGTTTCCTATTATAACATCATATTGCCCAAGGAGGAAGTCTTTTTTTACGATGATATTACATTTTCCGAAAAACCCTGCAAAATCTGTCGAAAAAATGGGTTTCCCCAAAACATCAAAAGCGGTCAGAGACTTCGATTTAACGAAATCTTAATCCAGCCAACAAAATATTATTGCCTTACTAAAAAACACCTGCCGCAAAAACAATATGCGGCAGGTGTTATAACAATTTTTATTCCTGTGTAAAAGCCATCAAAGCTAAATGGCGGGAGCGCTTAACGGATACCGTCAGCTTCCGCTGATGCTTTGCACAATTTCCGGTAATACGTCTGGGTAAAATCTTACCTCGCTCAGATACAAATTTGCGCAGTTTTGGCACATCCTTGTAATCGATATGGTCTATTTTATCAGCGCAGAAAATACAAACGCGTTTTTTTCTACGGCCACGTCTTTTTTGAACCATTCAAAGACTCCTTTTCTAAGAATCTGTGTGTATCCATAGTGCAAAATACCCTTTTGCAAGGCATTTTGGCTATGATCACATGTTCTAAATCAATCCAATATTAAAATGGCAAATCATCATCATCAATACTTTCGGTAATAGCTGCAAAACCCTCCGGTGCCTGGGAAGCAGGCATTGCTGATCCCATGCCGGATTCTGCTCCCATAGGAGAGACAGGTGGAGTATATTGCTCTGCCATACTGTCGAAATGAGATTGGCTGCCGGACTGCTGGGACATACGCGCCTCGTAAGCACTGCGGCTTTCGGTAAATTCCGCGTCTTCTACCACAACATCTGTGGACCAGCGTCGCTGTCCTGCCGCATCATCATAGCTGCGAACATTAAGACGGCCGGTTACCGCAATCTGCATTCCTTTTTTGAAATATTTTTCAATAAATTCGGCTTGTTTACCAAAGGATACGCAATTAATAAAGTCGGCATCAGGCTCTCCTTCTTTTTTAAAGCGACGGCTAACAGCCATGTTATAGCGGGCAATGGCAACGGGCTCCGCACTTTGAGAGTAACGAACCTCCGGGTCGCGGGTCAAACGCCCTATTAAAATAACCTTATTCATTACACAGCCTCCCCCTATTGATCAATTCTGATGATCAAGAAACGAAGCACATTCTCCAGAATACGGAGACGGTTTTCAATCTCTGACGGAGCACCGCCCTCTGACGAGAATGTGATAAAAGAATAGATGCCATCGGTTTGTTTTTCGATGGGATATGCCAACTTACGTCGGCCCCAGTTGTCCACCTTATCGATGGTACCGCCAAAGCGAGTGATTAAACCTTCAACTCGTTCAAATTCGGCTTTTTGGGCTTCTTCCTCAAGTTTGGCGCTGACTATCACGCCAAGTTCGTACTGATACATTTGCTACACCTCCTTTTGGTCTATGGCACAAGAATAGGCTCTTGCGCAAGGATGGATAAGACTTGTGTTAGATTGTACACAAGTTTGCCATATCGTTATATGGCAGATATCATTCCGCTGGCGAGTATAGCACGATAGGGAATCGTTGTAAAGAAGTTTTCTTAGGTATTTTACGTATTTCACCTTTTATTTAGGCATTTTACGTATGAGGTCTAATAATATAGGCATGATTTTTTTGCAAATCATGCCTATACAAAGTGTGTCGAGGACTCTTACAATAACAGTGAATCCGTCAACTTCAATTTTTTAATAAGACCGTACATCATCATATCCAGTTTATAACGGTATTCCGGCATACGAAAGGCAGCGTACCCTTCCAAATGCAGCAAATCGTACTCCTTTATATATTGAAGAAGCTCTGCCACATTTGCCTGATGTATCTCGGTATAACACAATGCCAAGGCCATATCCGCAAGTTTAAGTGAATGTCCATACACCGGATGTTCCAAAACAACAATATGCTCTAACAAGATTGCAAGCCCATCAACATCCAGTCTATCCGATGGGCATCTGATTTTATACAGCCCCCCATCATGGATGCAGCGCACATCCGGCAAAACATCCTTTAAGGCTTGCTTATGCCTTTGGGTAAGAATGGTCAAGACCCTCATAACCTCACCTCACCCTATAGGCTATGCGGGTACGAGTTTGAAATTATCATGTCTAAAAGAATATTATCGAAATAATCTCTCAATCAACATTATTAATACCTGCGGTACAAACCGATAACTTTTCCTAAAATTTCGCAATCATTCATTATCATTGGCGTAAAGGCCCTGTTAGCCGGCTGCAAACGTATATGCCCCGCTTCCCGGTAAAAGGTTTTAACCGTCGCCGAATCATCGATCAAGGCAATCACAATATCTCCGTTGGTGGCGGTTTGCTGCTGGCGCACCAAAACTAAATCTCCGTCAAAAATCCCTTCATCGATCATACTATCGCCTTTTACATGCAACATAAAGCAGGCATCATTTTTTACATGATCTACGGGAATGGGGAATGTATCTTCTATATTTTCTTCGGCTAAAATCGGTATACCCGCAGCCACATTACCCACAATGGGAACATGAGCCAGCTCCTTGCCGCCATTGTAAAAATCCTCTTCCAATATTTCGGTAGAACGATTTTTCGTAGGGGAACGGCGGATATAACCCTTGCGCTCCAAAGTTTCCAGATGCGCGTGTACTGTGGAAGTTGAGCTTAAACCTACAGCATCGCAAATTTCCCTAACAGTAGGGGGATAGCCATTTTTCTTGATCTCCTTTTTAAGGAAATCCAGGATCATTTGTTGCTTAGCGGACAAATGAGACTTAATACTCCCGGCCATTATAAAACACCTCCGAATTTTGATTGTTATTCTGTACTCCCATTGATCCGAATTATATCATAACATGGAATTTTTGCAAACAAATGTTCCGAGGAAAATTTCATGAGAAAAATTCATGTTCAATCATAACGCACAAGGTGTGGTAAATTGGCAGATGATATTCCTGTATGGCCGGAGTATTTTGAGAAGGCGCTAGAATTGTACAATCGCAAATATGTTTTAAACTTCCACCGGATGCTCCGGTAAAAGCGATGGTGTGCATACCCATAGCCTTAGCTACCTCCGCAGCATACATCACATTTTTAGAATTTCCGGAAGTACTCAACCCTAAAAAAGAATCCCCCGATTTTCCATATCCAAATACCTGTTGGGCAAAAATCATATCCGGTGCCACATCATTGGAAAATGCCGAAATTAAGGCAGAATGGCTTACCAAAGAAATAGCCGGTAAAGCCCCTTGCAAATGATCGCTGATGTAATCCCCATTTGTCATGGATACTGCTTTAATTTTGGCTCGGGTACTTTCAGAAATTTTTCGTTTTAACATAAAGCCCTTCATCAATTCTCCTACGATATGTTCGCTATCCGCCGCACTGCCGCCATTGCCGCATACCAACAGCTTTCCGCCTTTTTGATAAGTGTCTTTTATAAGTAAAAACGCTTTTTCAATATCCGCTTTGCAACTATCCAAGTCCGGATATTTGCGGATCAATTCCATTAATGCTTCCATAGTTAAAGCACCTCCTTATTTTCATAACGCTTAGCCTAGTGCCAAACCGCATACGTTTAGCAAATATCGTATCATTAATTCTACGGGTTTTTCAAGGAATAATTTATCAACCGGATTAATGCGGTTTGACACTAGTATAAATTTCCAGCAAATGTCAACACTCTAGATATGATAAACACTCTCTCACAGTAAAACACTTGCAGCTCTGTTTTTTGCGTATACTAAGAAAGGGTTAACCATATGCGTACACATCCAGCACTACACATGCTTTTGATAGCAGCGCTATCCGCCGGAACCGGAGCCGCTGCCGGTTATACCATAGCCGGTGGCGGCCCAGAATCTTCTATAAAATCTTCTCAAGAATCTTCTATAGAATCTTCCGGGAGTCCCTTAATAGAATCCATAGAACTGCCTGTCCATTATCTCGGCTCTGCTTCCCCGTCCGCACTCAGCGTGCATCCAAATCGGCAAAACCATCATGATCCGTCTGTTTACAGCCCTAATCCCAGATATGTCTTGCGCACCGATCGTGGTTTTGTTACAGTGTTCTATATACAAAACGAACAGGATCAACCTTTCACATTAAAAGAAAGAACAAGGACTCCGACAAGCGCTCTTTCCCCCGAAGAGCAAAAACGGCTATCTGATGGTATATATATTTATACGGACGAACAATTAATTCGGATTTTGCAAGATTATGACAGTTAATTTGACAGGCCTTTTTCGGATTTTGCAGCATTATGCACAAAAACATCTTATATTTTTTGCAAAACTTTAGGCAGACTTCTGTTGGAATTCATGTTACTATAATGCACGTGAAAACTCCCCCATCTTTTCACAAATGTAAGGAGCTGGAGTTGTAGCTCTGGTTTCTTATTAGTAATCCCCCCTTAAAATACCTTCTCTTTCAAGGAAAAGGGCATCTCGCTTAGCGGAGGTGTCTTTTTTCTTTTTTTGATTTTCAGTTTTCATCCCCATTTTATTCCCAGACCTCCACTACTGTCCCGGGATAAAAGTGTCTTAAAATCTCATCAAAGCTATACCCTCGCTGAGCCATTCCATTAACGCCGTTTTGACTCATCCCTACCCCATGCCCATGACCACCCCCATAAAAAACAATCCGCTCCAAGCCACCTTCTTCATTAAACACCCTTTCGAATGTAAAAAACGCACTTGGCAGCATTGCATGGTTAAGCAGGGTAGACCCATCGTGGCGCCGGAGGGCAATATCTCTGTCTCCATCCGCCCCACGGGCCGGACGCAATACATTTCTGATGTTAAACTCTGTGGCAACCACAACATCTGCTCGATCCCCTATAATACGCAATTCCATCACATTGCCTCCCGCTCCTCGCCGCACTACCTGTAAGTCTCGCAGGTTTCCAATAGATGAAATAGGATTCGTATGCCACTCCCCATCTTCTCCCAATGTACGGATTAAGGCAGGATTGGCGGCATGCCTCGCTTCCAATTGCGCATTAACCGATGCGGCTATTTCGGAAGGAGTCATTTCTACCTGCCATCGAAACCATGGCGAATGGCTGTCGTAGGCTTCTAAATCCCAATCGCGAAAAAATGCTGCCGCTTGGGTTTCATTTGATAAATCTGCCCCTTCTCCCGCAAATTGAGGCCTGGCCTGCAAAAAGGTTGGCGTATGCCCCGGAAAAGCAGTGCCGGAAGCCCACACATCACCGCTGTTAGCCGTCATTCCCCCAGAGGTAGAGAAAAACTGGGCCCTCACTATCTGATCCCCATACCATAGCACCAATCCTCGCGTGGCCTCTACAGCCTCTATAGAAACATCATTTTCCGGAATATTATTGTAAACCTGAGACATAACAGAATCATCAATGTTTCCGCCAAGGGCATAAAAACGGTTGGCCATCACCTGATCCACCGCAAAGCTGCGGGCAGTGACCGCCTGCACCTTAGAAACCTCCACACCATATCCGGAAGGCATTTCGCTGGGAACCACGGCATAAAGATATTCTTCCAAGCAAAGCACATTAACGATGGAGTACCCTCCTGTCTCCCTGGCGATTTCAATGATCCCCCTGTACCTGGGGCTGGCGCCTTGGGGCCAATTGCGTCCCAGGCCCGTCAGCTGCAAAGTTTCTCCGGGCTGGGAATGCACAAACAGCCTTGGATGTCCCAACAGATCCGTATTTTCGATATCCGAAACGGTAAAGCGCTGACCCGGAGCCAGTTCTATCAGCCGCTCTGCATCTTGGGCACCTGACGTGATCCAAAAATTTCCTGTGGATGTAACCGTGATACTGCTATGTATCAATCCGGTAAAATCGGACGTACCTATCACCACCCGGATATAATCCGGAAATGCCTCATGCGTAATCACTCCCCCAACCACAACCCCTTCTCTCACATAAAATCTGGCAGAGTCGGTACCTACTATTAAATTGGATCGATTGCGCAAACGAACCGGGCCTTCGGATATATCGTAGACCTTAAAATCAGGATCCAGAGGAAATAATCCCATGCCTTTTATCTCCAAGCCGATTTCCGATACCCGCAGTAAAGTACCGCTGACACTTTCCAAAGACGGGGCGGCGGACAGTATCCTGCCCTCACTGATCATTACATCGGCAATAGTTCCGGACCGGATGTTATCGCGGTGGATTGCTATTGAATCCGCTGCGTTTTCCCAATAAAAAAAGCGCTCCGCTCCCCCGGAAAATACCGTAACCCCTTCCCTATCGGTATCCGCTATGTACACATTTTTAAGCACCGGCTGTTTGGATATAAGGCTGTCCAAAGCAACGATTTCCCTGCCTTTAACCAAAACCCGCAGCTGCTGATCAATGTACGTATCCATCGTAAGCCCTCGGTGTCCCAAAGGCCCTCTGTCACTGATCAGATGCCCTTCCGGCAAGGTACTGTTTGCAGCTGTGGCCAGGACGACAATATCCATGGCGACGATACTAAAAGCATCGTAAATGGTACGGCCTTCGCTTAATCCCTCTATAAGTTGTTTATACAAATCTACCCATAAGGCGTAGGAAATAGGCATATTAAGATCCGAAATATTCGCAAACGCCGGGGCATTTTGAGGATCCATAACACGTAAAAGTATTTGGGCTTGTCCAATTGTCAGGGGAGCATCGGGTATAAATCTGTCTCCGTTGCCGCGCATAATACCCAATGTATACGCCGCGTTGACATAGGCTGCATACCAGCGATAAGGCGCAACATCCAAAAACGGATGAACCGGTTGGACAGTATGGATTTCCTCGGCATCTTTAAGGGCCAGGGACAGCATTTTAGCGGCCATTCCTCTGGAAATCGGCTGATCGTCTCCAATAGAAGCCGTGCCGAATGCAGAGACCGTGGCTACAGATCCGGCAGCATACAAATATCCCCCTGTATACATATACTCGGGGATTTCTTCATTTCCGTTTCGCATTTCTCCGGTCAAGCTTAAAAGTTGAGGCGACATAAGGATAAGAACAAATAAGATGACAAACAAAGTGATTTTTTTGCGGGATATGCGGGCTTTCATACGGGGTCTCCTTAGATTATGATTCATCTGCATTTTTGTGTCTGTGCGTACTGGCATACAGATAAGTACTTCATAACTCTAATGTATGACTGCCTTGTTTAGGATATGCTACTCTCCACAAGATTCTCTGGATTTGTAAACCACAGGAACCTCCGAAGTATACGGTTTTCCGATACTGCCGTCCAATTGCAAAAACAGCAGCCTTATACACTCTTTAGCCATTGCTTCCACCGGTATTTGAATAGCGGATAGGGAAACACTGGCGTACTCGTCCAGCTCCGGATTATCGTTGCCAAAGCTGATTAATTCTATTTGCTCCGGTATTTTAATGTCCTGCTCGCTAAACGCACGCAGGACGCCGACAGACATGGTGTCGGCCATTGAAAACACACAATCCGGTAGCGGATCCATTTCACCGATGGCAATACCCCCCTGGTATCCCCCTGCCATATTATGATCTTTATGAATATGGGTAACAGACATCCCATGTTTTTTTGCCGTTTCTGTAAATTGCGCCGTACACTGCCCCAATCCCCTAAAATAGGTGATCGTGTTTATCAAAACTGCATGTTTATGCCCGCGACGGGCAAATATATCTGCAGCCATCTCCCCTATATGAGGAAAATTGGTAGTCACCGCGCAGTATTTTTGGCTGGTTCGATTGTACAATACAATAGGGACAGAAAATTGCGTCTCTTCTAAAAACTGCTGATCTTCTTCAGAGGCGTTACATATGATCGCGCAATTGGTCAGCTCGATAGATTCCGCAAAGGAATGAAGAAAACCGCCATTATAGTAGTGAACCACAATTTCAAAGGAATGATTAAGCTCCGCGGCGGCCTTTTGCAAGCTGATTAAAAGACGGGTCATCATATAAACCCGCTGATCCATGGTCATGAATACGGAAACCATCATTTTGGAACCTTGGTTAGCCCGCAAACGCCGGGCGGAAACATTTACGCGATAGTCAAGCTGTCGCGCAGCCTCAAGGATTTTCAATTTTGTTTTTTCGGATATCCGGCGCTCGTCAGATTTCCCGCTTAACACAATGGATACCGTGCTGGGAGAGAATCCTGAGATCTTCGCAATTTCTTTTATAGTAGTCATGATAACATTATAACATCAAATGCTACAAAGGCATACACTACCGTTAAATTGACGGATTTACCCAATCCGATCTAGACTAACTTAGGTAAAAAAGCGATAAACAATTTGCTTGACAAGAGAAAAGCAAAAAATTATACTAGTACAACGATCTATCGTGATGGCATATTTTTCACATTGGTGTTTCACCAAATCTATTCCAGGATATGCCGTAAAAAAGGAGGTAAACTTCATGAAGAAGTTGCATGTATTTTTAGCACTTGTTGTAGTCATTGCTTTACTTGCCGCTTGTACCAGCCAACCCCCTGCCCCACAACCGGAGCCGGAGCCAGCGGTACAGCAAGAAGCAGCGGCAGAGCCGGAAGTCGTTGAAGAAGATGACGACTACGAAGAAGAAGAGGAATATTATGAGGACGACCATGCCCAAGATGAAGGCGAAGTAGTCTTTGGCGCATTACCCGGAGTATTGCCAAGAAATGAAACACTCTTCTTTGGCGGTCTGCAATGGGGTACTCCAATAAGCAGTAATCCTTTTGCGGCTAACCCCAATAACCCAATGGTTATTGACCAGCAGGTCCATAGTGCCCGTCTCTTTGTTTTTGAGACATTATTCATGTTTAATATGTTAGACGGAGAGCTTTATCCGTTACTCGCTTCCGGTCAACCTGAATGGAACGCCGACAGAACAGTACTTAACGTGAGCATGAACCCAGACGCTCGTTGGAGTGATGGCACTCCGGTTACCGCTCACGATGTGGTTGCTACCTTTGATATGCATGTAGAGGTGGGTTCTGCCATGGGCTTAGAGTATGGCAATCTTATTGCTCAAATGGTAGCCTTAGATGATTATTCTTTGGAAATTCACACCGATCCCGAAAATTACAATCCACATCAGGTAATGACATTTTTACCGCGTGTGTACATTCAACAAGCCGCTTTCCTCGAAAGCAGATTTGCTCAGCACGGCGGCAACACAGAAAACTTTAGAACCGACCCATGGACTGACGCTCCTCAAACAGGACCATACGCACCTGTTTTACTGTCCTCCACTCAAGTTATCCTTGAGCGTAGAGATGATTACTGGGGTCAGGCCGCATCTATGTGGGGCAGCTTGCCAGTACCACGCTTTTTGGCACACAATATCTATGCCGACAACGATGTTATGCGTGCTTCCTTTGCCGCAGGCCAAATTGACGTAAACCAGCAGTTTATGTCCAATGTATGGGAACTGTGGGAAGATGGCCTTCCAATCTCCACATTCTTGGATAATCCTCCTTACTACATGCCAGGTTCTATGCCGGCTATTTGGTTTAACACCACCCGCCCCGGTTTAGATCAGCGTGCAGTACGTCAAGCCATCGCATTTGCCATTAACTACGAATTGATTATCGCTTCTGCTATGAGCGGATACTCTCCAACCTTTGCCGATGCCCCAAGGTCTATCGCCGTTCCACTGGAAGGCGAACAGCGCTTTGTAGATAACGCGGCGCTAGCTCATCTCCAATGGGATAACGAAGATATCGCCCGTGCCATACAAGTACTGGATGATGCCGGTATCGTAGACACCACCGGTGACGGCATCCGTGACTGGGAAGGCGAAAATCTATCCTTTACACTGATGTGTCCTGCCGGTTGGACCGACTGGAACATGTCTCTTGAAATTGTAGCCCAAGCCGGTGCCGCCATCGGTATCGAACTGGCCACTAACTTTGTAGAAGCCGCTGTATGGACCGAAAGTCAGCAAACCGGTGACTTTGATATCTTAATGGTATCTGCAGCCCCGACTAATATTGCAACACCATGGTTTAGAGCCTTCCACGCTTTATATGTAGAAGATCCTGATGCTGACCGCGTATTCTGGGGCTTCCACCGTATGCAAATCCCTGAAGCTATGGAACTTGTAAGAGAAGCTGCTGCCGAAACCGATCACGCAAGATTGGTAGAAATTTATACACGTATCAGCGAAATCCTTCTCTACGAAATGCCGTTGGTATACCTGATGTATCGTCCTGTATTCTTCCATACCGTAAATGAAATCGTATGGACCGGTTTCCCGGAATACGGCGACGGCACCAATATACCACCAACAAATTTGGCTAACGGATTTGGTATCGGCGGGTTATATAACCTCCTGTTAGTAGATTAATACAAGACAAGGCATCCAACGCCTATGAAAATAGTGGCGGCTGTGAGAACCACAGCCGCCCTTTTAATACAAGAAAGAACACAAGGAGGTTAGTTCGGTGAAAGGATACAGAAAGTACTATGGAGGAAAAATTCTATGGTACCTTGTTACTTTAGTAGTGGCTCTGTTTTTAAATTTTATGCTGCCCAGAATGATGCCCGGTGACCCGATCGCTGCCATGGTTGCGGCTTCTTTGGGAGAAGGTGCCGGAGACGCCACAGTCTTTATGCAGGTCGAGCGGGAATTTATAGAGCGTTTTGGCCTGGACCGTCCCATCCACGAACAATTTTTTATATACATCGGAAATGTGCTACGCGGGGATCTAGGCACCTCCATTTTGCAGCATCCCCGTCAAGTAACAGATATTATTGCAGAATCTGTGGTATGGACCCTTGCATTACAGATACCGGCCATTATCGTGGGCTGGATACTGGGCAATACCTTAGGCGCCATCGCCGCGTACTTAAGGGGTGCCTTTGACAAAGGCCTCATGCCACTGTTTATGTTTATCAGTAATATCCCGGCTTTTGGCCTGGCTATTATCATGTTATGGGTATTTGCCGTTACACTCGGCGTAGCCCCCATCGGGGGCGGCTTCGGCTTTGACCTGGTACCCAACCTTTCTTGGGAATTTTTCCGTTCGCTCATACATCATTATCAACTGCCTTTCTGGACCATTGTTGTTATTTCCATAGGCGGCCAATCCATCGGTATGCGTTCTATGTCCATTTATGAACTCAACTCCGATTATGTAAAATACAGCCGCTTTTTAGGCATTAAAGACCGTACGATTATACGATACGTTTTCCGCAATGCCATGCTGCCTCAAATTACTGGTTTGGTTTTTGCCCTTGGCGGCATGATCGCAGGCAATCTTATCGCCGAGTTAGTGTTTAGCTATCCCGGTATAGGCACCACACTGATGACCGCCATTAGGGGCGGCGATTTCCCCCTTATTTCCGGCCTTACTTTGATCATTACAATAATGATTTTAGTAGCCAATCTGGTTATCGAAATTATTTATGGTCTGTTGGATCCACGCATTAAAGCGTCCCAACAAGATAATTAGAAAGGGGGATACACATGTTTCACTACATTAAATTAGCCTTTACCTCGCCTAAATTTTTAGTCGGGTTCATTATATTCACTACCGTTTTGCTGGCGTCACTCATTTACCCTCATGTTTCTCCGGTGCAGCCGTTGCAAAGTGTTGCACTTCAGGGATTTACCCGTCCGGGAACCTATTTTAATATCCAAGACGTCATCCAAGCCCCCCAACGCGAACGGCGCTTACTTATGCTGGATGTTGACGCCAATCGTTTAGGTAATGTTCTGGGCTACGACGATATTGAGCAAATGATCAGCTTCCTGGAAACCCACAAAGGTTTTGCGGCAGGCAGTATAGATCCCTATGACGAGTCTACCCTGATTGACCTATGGAATAGTCATTACGACCCGGAACATCGCATACAAGGGATGACCCGAGCCCAGCATAATGCGTTTGTGCGCTTTAATGAGCGGCTGCAAATCGTTTTAAACGAAGACGGCATAATACTTGCGATAAGGACTCCCGAAGGCCTTGAAGAAGATACCGCCAACGCCTTCGATACCCGGGATTTTATCCATGCACGCAGTGTAGTCAATACCTTTACCTTTCCTTTGGGTACCGATGTGTTTGGCCGGGATATGCTGACTCAGCTGCTTTCGGCAGTGCTTGTATCCTTGCGTCTTGGCTTAATGGCCGGACTGGTCGCTACCACAATAGGGCTGACCTTCGGACTTATTTCCGGATACGCAGGGGGACTTGTAGACGACACGATTTTGTTTATCACCAATATGTTTACGGTTATCCCCGGTTTCGTTATTATGATACTTATTTCTTATTCCTTGGGCCCTGCCGCCAGAGGTGTCGGTATGGTTGCGGTGGTTATCGGGCTGACCGCCTGGCCGTGGACCTGCCGTTCGGTACGTTCTCAGGTATTGTCTTTACGTAATCGCGATCATGTCAATCTATCTAAATTGTCCGGCCACAGTATGCCCCGTATCATTCTCAGAGACATCCTGCCCTACGTAGCTTCTTATGTGGTGATGGCCTTTATTTTACAGATATCTTCCGCGATTTTGGCAGAGACTATGTTATCCATGCTCGGCCTTGGCCCTTCCACAACAGAATATCCCACACTGGGCCTTATGATGCACTGGGCGCAAACCGCTTCTGCATGGCAGATAGGCGCTTGGTGGGGCTTCGTACCGGTTATATTAGCCATTGCGTCTATCGCGTTTTCTTTAAATTTAATGAACACCGGATTGGATCAAATATTTAATCCGCAGCTGAGAGAGGGTTGATGTCATGGGAAAGCTCATGCTTGAAGTAAAAGATTTAAAAACCAAGTACGTCACCCGCTTTAAAGAAAATGTATATGCGGTGGACGGAGTTTCATTAGAAATAGAAGAAGGTAAATCCTTAGGGATCGCCGGTGAGTCCGGCTGCGGCAAGTCGACCCTTGCCCTAAGCCTGATGGGATATTATTTTGCGCCTCTGCACTATATCAGCGGCGATATTATCATCGATGGGAAAAATATCTCCGGTATGAAACCCGACGATGTCCGCAAAAATGTCTTAGGCCGTGAGATTGCCTACATCCCCCAGGCCGCCATGAACGCCCTAAACCCAACCCAGCGGGTTATCCGGTTTATTGAGGATGTTATGAAAGTTCACGATAAAAGCCTCAGCAAAAAAGATGTATACGACATGGCCGTCCAGCGCTTTGAAATTTTGGGTCTGCCTCCCGATGTGCTGCAGCGTTATTCCGTAGAGCTGTCCGGTGGTATGAAACAGCGCACGGTTATTGCTATCTCAACGATATTATCTCCTAAAGTACTGATTGCCGATGAGCCTTCTTCCGCTTTGGACGTGACTTCTCAAAAGATGGTTATACGGATGATGCGGGAACTGATGGAAAAAGGTTTTATCAAGTCCATGATTTTCATTACCCACGAACTGCCACTGTTGTACAATGTCACCGACCATATCATGGTCATGTATGCGGGCCAGATCGTGGAAAAAGGCACCGCCAAAGAAATGGTCTTTGATCCGGTACATCCCTATTCTAAGGGCTTGATGGGTTCCATCATCGTGCCGGAAGAAGGGACACGGGATGTAAAGCTGGAAGCCATCCCCGGTACACCTCCTAACTTGAAAAAACCGCCGGCAGGATGTCGTTTTGCGGCCCGCTGCAAATATGTAATACCTACGTGTATGCACGGTGACCGCTCAGAAAGACGGTTTGATGATCATCGGATGTACCGCTGCATACACTCGGTAGAGTTTTTGAAAGCCAGTTATGCAAACCAGGCAATCGATCATCAGGTACAGAAGGAAATGGGGGTAGTGTAATGGTCAAGGATTTAAGTAACAGACCGTCGGTATTGCGCGGGGATAAGGTCACCAAGATTTTTGGCTACGGCAAAAGCAAGGTGACGGCGGTTAATGAGGTGGATTTCGATTTTCGCGAAAGTGAAGTGGTGTCTATCGTCGGGGAATCCGGTTCCGGTAAGACCACTTTGGCTAAAATGGTGCTGGGGTTGATCGGTATCACCGAAGGGGATATATTTTTCAATGGCACCCTCCGTGAAATAAAATCTCACAAACAAAAAAGAGAATACTGGAAGGGTATACAAGCGGTGTTTCAGGATCCGTTTTCTTCGTTTAATATGTTTAACCGGATTGACACGTTGCTGCTGGACTGCATTAAGCTGATGGGCGGTAAAAAACTGCCCATGGAAGAAAAAGTCCGGATGATGACGGAGGCTTGTTCTTTTGTCAATCTAAAGTATGAAGAGTTGACTAATAAATATCCTTTTGAGCTTTCCGGCGGCCAAATGCAGCGTCTGATGATTGCCCGGGTTTTTCTGCTTAAGCCTAAGATTTTGATAGCCGATGAGCCTACGTCTATGGTGGATGCATGTTCTAGGGCGACTATATTGGATATGCTGCTTAAACTTCGTGATGAAGTGAATATGACGATTATTTTTATCACTCATGATATTGGACTGGCTTATTATGTTTCCGATACGGTTTATATTATGGAGCATGGTAAGTTTGTGGAGACCGGGTCGGCGGAGGATGTTATTTTAAATCCTCAGGCGGATTATACAAAGCGTTTGATTAGTGATGTGCCAAAGATTCATGAGGAATGGGATTTGAGTACGGTTGGGTAAAGCGAAAACCGCAAGGTAATCCAACACACTCCAAATTAAATTGCATAAAACCTCAGAAACTTTGCTAAAACTACTGCAACGCAGTATAATACAGTTGATACAAAGTCAAGTTCGAGAGGAGGATTGCTTTCCTATGAAATGTGTAGTCAAACTTATATGGAGTAGTGAATCCGGCAGCTGGTATACAGAATCAGAGGATATACCAGGATTACTGTTAGGCTCTAATTCCTGTGACGGGCTTATAGAAAGAGTTCGTCTGGCAGCGCCTGAAATGTTAGAGCTAAATTGCAATTACAAAGGGCCTATAGAGCTATCATTTGAAACGATACGAATTGACAACTTAGGTAAGGTATCATAATGGCTGATTATACCCGACAAGTTAAAAAGTTATTGTCAGATAATCATTGCATATTTGTCAGACATGGCAAAGGTGATCACGACATATGGTACAGCCCTATAACAAATCGAAATGTTACGGTAGATGGCTCGATAAAGGATAGGCATTTGGCCAATGGAGTATTGAAGCAAGCGGGGATAAATCATAAATTTTAAATTCATTTCACTATATCCATCAAATGTTTTTAGCAAACTAAAACCCCTGCAACCATCTTTTCATTAAGATGGGTTGCAGGGGTTTTATGTACATCCACTAATTCACTATATCACTTTTTGACCCTATTATCCCTAACCGCATCCAACATAGCCAAAAAATTCTCCACAGGCACATTTGCTTGAATATTATGTATCGTATTAAACACAAATCCGCCATCTTGTCTAAAAATCCGTATATTTTCGGCCGCTTGCCGATATGTTTCTTCCGGGGTACCAAAGGCCAGATTCTTTTGGGTATCCACACCCCCACCCCAAAAGGTTATCTTATCCCCAAAGGTATCTTTCAACATTTGCGGATCCATATTAGTCGCTCCAATTTGTACAGGGTTTAAGATATCAAAACCTGCCTCAATAAAGCAGTCAATCAAAGGCACAATAGAGCCGCAGCAATGTTTAAAAACCTTCCAATCGGTATTTTGATGTATCCAGTCAGTCATCTTCTTATAATACGGCAAATATATCTCCCTAAACGTATCCGGAGAACAAAACGGCCCGTTTTGGGTCCCTAAATCCGTACCGCACAAAAAGACCACATCCACCTTATTTCCCACAGCCTGATAATACAATTTGAGATTTTCCATTGCAATATCTGTCTGCCTATCAAACAGCTCTTTAAGAAAATCCCGGCGGATCGCCGTGGAAACATACCATTCTTCTATATCTCTGATACCTTTGGGATCCTTCAAAAACGGAGCCGGAACCAAGGCAATATCACCTAATGCTGTCCCGCCGGGAGAACCTACAATGGCACAATCGCAGCTATTGTACAGCCCATCCACTTCCCGATGTACATATTCCAATTCTCCATCGGAAATACGGCCAAACTCCTGCAGATTATCCTCTACCGAGGGGTTATCCTCATCGAAAGCACCCTGCCTGACAATCGCATCAAAATAATGCCCACCCTCAGGCATATAACCGCTGGGCGCAAAAGATGTGTCTCCTTCGGCGTATTGATACAGCCCGCCCTTGGCATCTTGAGCAGTGTTAAATTTTTCCGGTACAAGGACCGGCGTCCCGTCAAACATAGTCCATGCCTTCCAGCCTTCGTTACGAAAGCCAAACATGGTTTTATAAGGCATCACCGGAACACAATCTATGTCTAATTTTTCCCGAAGCTCTTCATCCACTTCTCCAAGCATCTGGTAACAGTCGATGATGCGGATCGGTTTTTCTTTTAACCCAAAAGCCTTGCGCAACTTATATATCAACGTTGCGGAAATCCCGCTGGTTACCGTGGCACCAAATTCCACCACCAATTTATCAGGTTCCCGATGGTTTAGTGTCATACGCACTCGTTCTCTTGCGTTCATTTGCCGCTTTCCCCTCCCCTAATGCTCATTTGCGTTAAAACCACATACCTATCAACCAAAATACGGTCTTCAGTCATATCCACTCGATTACTACGGCCTCTGGTTTCCACACTCCGAACAAAAGCGCCCAGTATTTACATTTCCGCAGGAACAAGTCCAATCCGTCGCACGGGGAGTACCGCATTCGGAACAGAAGTTACCGCTGTTTTCCGTACCGCAAGAACAGGCCCATGTATTGGCCGCAGGGGGTGCCGGTTGAGGGCTTCCGCATTCGGAGCAAAATTTGCCACTGTTTACCGTGTTACAGGAACAAGTCCAGCCGCCGGCTGTAGGTTGAGCTTGAGGCTGCCCGGCCCCGGCTTGTTGAAATGCCCCTTGCTGTGCCATAGCCTGCTGTTGTGCCATGGCTTGCTGCTGCGCCATTTGATTTTGCTGTTCGTCCATCTGAAAGAACGTATTTGCGTTGGAACCTGCGTTCATCGCCGCATTCATTCCCAAAAAGCCCATCATGGCACCGCCGGGATTTTCGGCTGCACTGCGCATGGCATCTGCCTGAGCCGTCACGATAGTAGCCCCAGCCATGCCGGGATTGCGCATGACCGCTTTGCGCTGGAGATCCTTGATCATTTGCTCATCTTCCGGCGACGCTGTTACGCTTTTTATGCTGAAGGAGGCAATGGATATCCCCCGTAAATCTATCCATTTTTGGGAAAGCTCCTGATTGAGCGCCTCGGATATTTCCGATGTATGCCCGGGCAGCGCGCTGTAGCGTATGCCCATGGCGCTGATTTTAGCAAAGGCCGGTTGAAGCGCCGTCAACAGCTCCGCTTTTAGCTGGGCGTCAATCTCCGTACGGCGATAGGCCTGAGCCACATTGCCGGAGACATTGGTATAAAACAAAAGGGGATTTGTCAGCTTATAAGAATATTTTCCGTTACAGCGTATAGAGATATCAATGTCCAAGCCGATATTTTGATCCACCACCCTAAAAGGGATGGGATTTGGGGTACCGTATTTGTTTTCGGTGATTTCCCGCAGGTTAAAGTAGTACACCCGCTGATCTTTGGGGGCTTGACCGCCAAATGTGAAGCGTTTGCCTATATTGGCAAAAGTGTCTCTGATACTTTGGCCCAATGATCCTTGAAAAATACTGGGTTCCGTGGAAGAGTCATAAATAAATTCTCCCGGTTCGGCGCAAAACTCAACGACTTTACCCTGCTCTACAATCATCATGGCCTGGCCGTCGGCAACCGCTACAATAGAACCGTTTGAAATAATATTATCTGTACCCCCGGTATTAACCGAATTGGGATTCACACGATGCTCGCCTTTTACCATTAAAACATCCACAGGTATTGCTTCGCAGTAGAAAAATTCCTTCCATTGATCGGCTACCACACTGCTTACGGCGCCGGATGCCGCGCCGATTACTGTTCTGATTAAGCCCATTGCTTACCTCCTGAAAATTAACATATATGCATTCGAAATTATTGTACCGCACAGCAAAATCCCTACTTTGTGGGATCAGCCTTTGCCGATTTTCTTCCAAAAATTGTACTGGGGTTTTCCAAATGCCGCTTGGCACTTTCCACGTTTGCCTGCTTCCCTTTGCGCACCAGTACCATATGCCCGATGATATTGGCAATGATCGCCGGTACAGTGGAAATCAGTGCCAAAACCGTTCCCACCGCAAACAATAGGAAGATTGAACTGTATGAACCGACCACCATAGCACCAATAAAAGATACCGCAAGTAGTCCGAGGGAAATCAGCAGCCAATTGCGCAGCTTACGCAAACGCTGTTTTTTCTCTTTATCGATAGGGCGGGTCCCGTAATGCTTGGCCGCATTGGTCCCTTCGCAGGCATTAAAACAAATTTTATCCCCATAACAATACACCGTCACCCAATATGGCCGGTACACCAAAAAATAGTCCGGCACAATATTGCCCTGAAAGTTTATATCCCTGATACGGTCACCCGGTGCCGTCTTCTCTATCTGTCTGCGAATATCCGCATTAATCTTTGATTTATCATAAACCTTGCTGACGGGATCATCGCAGCCCAGCATAGAAAAACCGGCGGTATATTTGGTATCAAAGGGATGTTTGCGATCTATCTGAATATCTAAGGATTCGAACAAGCCCTGGGAGCTTTCTTTAATCCCTTTCAGCATTTTTTCCGAGTTGGCTCCGCGAGTTTTTGTATGCACGCCCTGAATATGACGGGACGCTTCGCATAAATTGTTGGAGACGCCGGAGGTGGTGCCGTTATACGGCTTCCAATCGGTGACAGTCCGAGTCCTGGTTACCGGAACGGTACGCATATTGCCTTTGGCATCTTTTCGCCGGACATGCTCCACATAAGTTTCTGTCCTGTCATAGCCGACAGAGGCGGTGTATGTGCCTTTAAAACTGGCGATACAGTAATAATAGGGGATATAACAGCCTTCGGTCTTGATGATGGCTATTTTACTAAAGACATCCTCGGGGGTTAGGTTTTCGTTGGCAAGCCAGGATATCATGCCTTTTTGATAGGTCTCTTGATCTACCGTAAAGGGTATAACATATTTGTGATTGTCCGGAATATCACCGGTCAGTTTACAATCCTCGCCTTCGTTGAGCATGGCAAAGGTGCCGTCGCAAAATTCGCATTTTGCCTGACGGCTTCCGGTGATTAATGTCAGCTCCGCGCCGCAGTTAGGACAATGAAATACGGTGTCCGCCTCGGTTGGTTCCGGCTCCGGTGCCTCGCTGCAAAATTTACATACAAGGGTTTGGGCCTCCGGGTCAAACCACATTTGGCCGCCGCAGCGCGTGCAGCGATTGTCTTGAGAAACTGTTGTTTGATCCATACATCCTCCTCAATTGATCTTTCTTCTGAATTCTTTCTTCAATCGATATCCTGATATTAATATCCCGCTTTCCGGTCTACCACCTGTTTAAAAGGCCGTCCGGCAATGTAATCCTGCAAATACTCCACAAATCGATCCACTATCAAATCCGATGTAAGGGCCAAACTTCCTCCGCCGCTCACATGGGGAGTTAAAATTACATTGGGTAAATCCCATAATTTAGAATCTGTAGGCAGTGGCTCCGGATCCGTTACATCCAGTCCTGCTCCGCCCAGATGACCGCTTTCCAATAGCGCTATCATCGCGTCTTGATCGATGGCGCTGCCCCGGCCTATATTAAGGATAAAAGCACCTTTTTTCATCTTAAGCATCCGGGCTTTGTCAAAGAGTTTGATGGTTTCGGCTGTGCTGGGTAAAGTAAGAGCCACTACATCGGCGTCCTTAATGGCTTCGTCCAGTTGATCTATGGTAAAAAGCTCGTCTACACAATCCGGGACAGTTTCCCGGGGGGCGCGCACCACCCCGAGGACTGTCGCTCCAAGAGCCCGGCATCTGGCAGCATATTGGCTGCCAATACCACCCAGGCCTACAACGGTTATTCGACTTTGATAAATAGATTGGATAGGACCAAGATACTCCCATTTATGCAGGGGCTGCTGGCGCACATAGCTGTGCATCCGGCGCATTAACATTAAGGTAAAGGTCAGCAAATGCTCCGCAATTCCAATACCATGCATACCGGCAGAGTTGGTTAGTATAACCGATTCCGACAAGCCCATCTCCGGGCGCAGATAATTTTCCACCCCTGCCGATTGAGCATGAAACCATTTGAGATGTTTAGCTTCCCGCAATCACGTGAATCTAATTTAAAATTGCTTAAAGAAAGCTAAGAAAGCAGAAAGCATCCGTAAATCAAAGAGGTTACGCCTAAGGACACCAACGAGGGATGATTTAGGGCATTCACTGGTTTT
>Ga0131853_10003121_pt1 | contig 29713 bp, 25 predicted proteins | sample TergutLab28metaG_FD_92764 | JGI IMG/M metagenome (GOLD analysis project Ga0131853, IMG submission 92764) | Labiotermes labralis P1 segment gut microbial communities from Petit-Saut dam, French Guiana - Lab288 P1 (version 2) (version 2) | ecosystem: Host-associated > Arthropoda: Insects >... | reverse complement strand
CCTGACGCCGTCGTCGATCAGCCGCACGACCTCCGCCGGACGACGCTCTGCCCGCGAGGCCGAGGACGCCACCGCCGTCCGGCCGGAGCCCCGGCGTACTCAGGCGCTGCTGTAGTCGTCGTCCGGCGGAGGCTGCCCGCTCGGCCGAGCGCCGGCCGGGTGATGTGTCCTACCGGCCGGTAACGCTTACGTTCGGAGCATGCCGCGCGAGACCGTGTTCCCGATCCCCTCCGAGCTGGTCGCCAACGTGATGACGGTCGACGTGAGCGTGGGCGACGCCGTCGCCGCTGGCGATGCCGTCGTACTCCTGGAGTCGATGAAGATGGAGATCCCCGTCCTCACCGAGCACGCGGGCGTCGTCAGCGCGGTGAAGGTGGCCCCCGGCGACGTCGTCCAGGACGGCGACGTCCTCGTCGAGATCACGGCTTGACCATCGGCGTACCGGCGCGCGGATAGCACGCCTGCTGGCAGAGGGGGCGGGATTCGAACCCGCGGTGGGTCTCCCCACGACCGCTTTCAAGGCGGTTCCGATCGGCCACTCCGGCACCCCTCCAGAGCCGGCAGCGGCCGGCACCCGGAGCAGTCTAGACGGCGGCGGTGGTGTGGCTGACGTCCGCCAGCAACCGACGCAGCTCAGCCCGTACGGCGTCCACGTCGGCCCGCTCGAGGACATCGGCCGCGAGCGTCGCGAACCGGCCCATCAGCGCGCTTCGCTCGCGAGGCGCGAGCCCCAGATCGACGGCGGCCAGCGCCTCGCGGAGGTGCCCGAGCCGTTGGCGCACCGACCAGCGCCAGGTGCCGAGCGAGTCGCCCGGTCGCGGCGGGACGATGGCGCGCTCGAGGGCGCGTAGGGCCATGGTGATCTGCTCGGAGTGCGCGTCCACGCGTTGAGTGTGACCTACGTCACCCTTCGGCTCAAGTCGATGCGGCATCCATACGCCCTTTGCCGCAGAATCGTGGGGTGACGTACTACCGCTTGGCCCCTGCCGTGATCGCCCGCTTCCTCGGGTTGGCCTTCGTGGCCGCCGCCGCCGTGGTCTTCGTCGCCACCATCGTCGTCGCGGTGGCGTCGCTCAGCTGGCTCGCGCTCGTCGCCGTGGCGGTCGTCGTGGCGCTGGGCGTCGTCGCCGCGGCCGCGTGGCTGACAGGCGGCGCGTACGTCGTCGCGGCCGGCGCCGAGGGCTACCGGATCCGGTTCGTCCGCGGTGCCGGCGTCACCCAGGCCGCCTGGACCGACATCCAGGACGCCGTGGCCACCACCTCGCACGGCTATCAGGTGCTGGTCCTGCGATTGCGCGATGGCCGCAGCACCTCGATCCCGGTGAGCCTCCTGCGGATCGACAAGGAGGATTTCGTTCGGGCGATGCAGCGTCACCTACAGGCCGGCCAGAACGTGCAGCCGCTCACGTGAGGGCCTACCCTGATTCGTCGTACGACCGCGCTCGCCTGTAGCCTGTGCGGGCCGTCGAGGAGATGTCGCCTAGTCAGGTCTATGGCGCCCGCCTGCTAAGCGGGTTTGGGGCTACAACCCCATCGAGGGTTCAAATCCCTCCATCTCCGCCAGCGGGCTTCGGAATCGAATCCGGAGCCGGCAGACGAAAGTCTGGGAGACACCCCCTTCGGGCCCGAATCCGGGTCCGGAGGGGGTGCTTCTGGTTCCCCCGGCCGGTTCTGGGTTCGGGTCGGCCGGGATGACGCGCCGTACGAACATGGCAGCCGATGTGCGGTAGGCCGCCGGCCGGCAAGCCGAACTGTCACGGTGACTGTCTGCGTGGTTGGTGACACCTCGGAGGTGTCACTGACAGCGCGACGTGTCACCGTGACGGTTTGGGAGGGCCTGCCCGGCGGCCAACTGTCACCGTGACAGTTGGGGGGCCGCACGCACATGGCGCATATCGGACGGCTCTAGCGAGGGCGAGCCCGGCGGCGCGAAGCAGCCGCGCTGGCGTGCTGTAGGCAATTATTGGGACTTATAGCGAAACGCTATACAGCCCTAGCATTCGTTACACACGTCGCATGGACCGCGCAACCAGCCCGTACTCGCCCGGCGCAGGCGTACCACCGCTCGTCATCAGTGGTCGTGATGCAGCGATCGATCGCTGGCGCAGCACCGTCCGACGCGCTGAGGCAGGCCGCCATGGCCGTGGCGTGGTCATCCATGGGCTCCGGGGGGGTGGGAAGACCGTCCTGCTCGGCAAGATGCGCGAGGAAGTGGAGGCAAGCGGGCCCACCTGACGGCCATGTCCGAAGACGGCGCTGGCCCATCCCTCACCAAGGACGTCCGTGTTCGGGCGCGAAGAGCCCCCGGATCCGTCCGGGGGCTCGACGCATTTTCCCCCCATTCCGCCGATCGGCACGGTGCAGGTTTATGCAATGCAGATTTATGAGGGGGGCGTTGGCTAGGACGCTGCAAGCACTTGCAGAGACACTTGACGCACGGCCCCCCGCACGGGCCGCAGCCACCAAGCAAGGGACATGCACTCATGAAGATCGTTCGCAAGTTCGGCATCACGCTCGCAGCCGCCGCTGTGGGCTTCGGGCTTCTCGGGATCTCGGCCCCTGCACACGCGTCCGCCGCACCTACGGCGGGTCACGCCCAGGCCAAGCCTCTCGACCTGACCTGGGGCGTCTGAGCCACGGCGCATCCGAGCCAGCGATCCCTCCCCCTTCGGGATCGCTGGCCCTGCGTCATTTCTGGCGCGGATCCGCGGCGGGGCCGACCGGACCGTCCCCTTCGTCGCCGGAGAAGCCGAGGCGACCGATCGTGTAGCCGAGCTGGAAGCGCGTCTCCACGTCGAACTCCTCCTTCAGGTCCGAGACGTAGCCGGCGTAGGTCCGTGGACTGACCCCCAGGCGCTTGGCGGAAGCAGCATCGGGGTGCCCCTCGATCAGCATGCGCATCGTCATGGATCGCTGCTCGGCGGCGATCGCGTTGGTGACGCTGGCGTCGGTGGAGGTGAACGGCCGCGCACGGCTCCAGGAGCGCTCGAAGACGTCGACGAGGTAGGCGACGATCGTGGGCTCGCGGATCGCGAGTGCGACGCCGAGATCCTCGGGACTCGGGATGATCGCGGCGCGCCTGTCGGCGACGATCATCCGGTTGAAGAACTCGTCGACAGTCCTCACCTGGGCGCCGAGCTTGGAGAGGGCGGCGACGTACTCTCGGGTGGCGACGCTGCGGCGGGCGGAGTGTTGGTAGAGCGTGCGCAGTGAGACGCCGCCGGAGAGCAGCTCCGTCTCCATCCGGATCGACTCGCGCAGCCCGCGCGTGTCTCGCCCGGCCTGGGGCTGCGCGGTCAGGATCTCCTGGTCGACGTCGGCGACCAACGCGGTGATGTAGGAACCGATCGCAGCTTGTCCGCGCAGGTAGAGGAACGGCCCGCGGTTGCCACCCTGCGGCGCCCGGCGCCACGCCTGGGCCATCGTCGAGAACGTGCGCGACCACGACGTCGACTCCTCCAGCAGCCGCGAACCTTCGGCACTGAGCGGCGCGACGATCCGGGACTGCGCGGCGTTGGGATCCTCCGGCACCCATTGAGTGGTGTCGTCGGGGTCGCGGTGGACGAGACCGAGCGACTGCAGCAGCCTGAACGCCGCGTGCGTCTCCGCCCCCGGCATGATCCGCGGGTCGTCGGCGCGGATGGCGCCTTCCTCGACGATCGCCTCGTAGAGCTCGATGCCGGCAGTGTCGAGAAGGGCACGGTCCTCCGGTGACGGTGAGTCCACGCGGTCCCCTCTCTGCCCCATGCGTCGCAGCGATGATCCCACATCCGGGCCCTGCGGGGATGCGTCGGTCAGACGCTGACAGTGCCCGATGTGCTCCGCGAATAGTCCTGTGCGCCGACCCGGGCGCGGTAGCGGCCGGGGCCGGGCGAGAAGCGCGCTCGGCCCTTGCTGCCGGCGTACGCCGTTGCGACCGTGTGCCAACCGCTCCCGGTCTCCCGCTGCAGCGCGACGGTGGCGCCCGCCACCGGGCGGTAGGCGTGGCGCCGCTCTCCCTCGGCCGCGACCGTGATTCGGCCATGCGACGCGTCGATCGCCGCGCGCGTGTGCGGGAGGCGCACCCGGAAGGAGGTCGACCTCACCGGGAAGGGGTGGCTCTTGCCGTCGTCCGGGACGTCGTACCAGGTGCCCTTGGCCGTCAGCGTGTAGCGGCCGGGCCGGTCGTAGTCGCACAGCTGGATGTAGCTGCTGCCGTTGGCGCCCTCGTAGGGATGGTCGGTGGCGAAGACCTTGCCGTCCGGCCCCTTCACGGTCACCGAGAGGTACCAGCTGCTGGTGGGTGCGTCGACGCGGTACCGGTAGGTGTGGTGGTGGCATCCGGCGTAGAGCACGTCGTTGCGACTGTGCAGACTGCCGCTGGCGTGGGGTGGCGTCGGGGCGGGGGCGGCCATCAGGCCCAGCGTGGCGAGGGTCGCTGCTGCGAGAGGGGCGATAGCGGGCATGAAGTGAGTGTGACACGGTGTCGCGGTATCTGCGGGGTCGCGGCGGTGTGATCTGCCTCAACCCGTCCCTCGCGCAGTCTGCCTCGGCACCGGCCGACGGACCGTCGCACGCGTGACGATTTCCGGTCGCTTGTCGTTCTCCGCTACTCTTCTCGGGTCGCATGACGCTGCGCCCGTAGCTCAACGGATAGAGCATCTGACTACGGATCAGAAGGTTTGGGGTTCGAATCCCTACGGGCGCGCAAGACACGAAGGGCCTCCGAGCTGCACATTGCAGCGCGGAGGCCCTTCGTCCGTGTCCGGCGAGGATGGTCCTGGGTCAGTAGCGGATCGTGTACGCCACGGGGGAGAGCGACTGCACGTAGCCTCCTCCGGCGGGGATCGTCGCGCGGAAGTAGGTCTTTTTCGAGACCGCCGGAAGCTTGACCGACCAGGTGCTCGACGCGGTGGTGCGGATGACCTTGAACCGCTTGAACGCACACGCGGCGCAGGTCTTCCTCTGGATCGTCACGCTCCGATGGGCGTACGCCGGCGCGATCCGGCCGTGGAAGAGCAGCGTCCTGCTGTTGATCGCCGCGTGGAAGTTCCGCATCACCTGCACGGTCCGGGTGGGGGAGGTCGCCGCGGCATAGGAGTCGGTCGAGGAGTCGGTGGACGTGTAACCGCTGTAGACGACCCGGTAGGCCGTGTTCTTGCCGGGAGTGATCGTCCAGTAGCCGTAGGTGGTGCCGGCCGCCGTGCTGCGCAGCACCTTCCACGTCGTAGCGCCCGAGGCTCGCGCCTGGAGCTGGATCGAGCCGTCGTAGACGCCGGCGCTGCCGGAGTCGACCTCGGCGGCGACGTCGGTCGCGGTGCCGTAGACGAGCTTCGTGTACTGCATGCTGAGCTTGACGGTAGGTGTCACGGTGGCGGCGTTCGCCGGGATCGTGCCGGCGGCGAGGACCGTGGCTCCGAGGCCGAGGATGAGGGCGAGTACGAGCCGGTGCAGGGACTTCACGTGGAATCTCCGATGTCTGGGTGGGCGTGTCGGGTTCTGGCGGTCAGAACGCACGGGATGACGTAGCGCCGGGAGGTTCATGCAGGGTGACCGTAGTGGCGCGCAGGCCCCTTGAGACCCCACGAATCCGCGGAACGGGGGCTACGTCGATCGGACTCATCGGGCAGAATTCGACCCATGCCGGATCCCGTGCGACCCAGTGCTGCCGCTGGGGCCGAGAGGATCATCGTGCTAGCCGGATGTGCCATCAGGCTCGGGACGCTGGTGCAGATGCTGCCCTCGGCCAAGCTGGCCTTCGATGTCTCGCCCTACCCGGCGCTCGCGGCGGCGACGTGGGCGGTGGCAGCGGGCGCCACCGTGGGCTTCATCGGCCGGGCGCTGACCCGTCGCGGCCCGCTCCACCGATGGGAGACACTCCTCGACTGCGGCCTGGCGTGTTGCCTGCTCGTCATCGGCGCATGGACGGTGCCTCCGGACGTCCGGATCGGGAGCTGGGTCGGCTTCCAACCCGGCTACGCACTCAGTGTGGTGGTCTCCAATGCGGCCTGCCCGGCGTTGTGGGCCTTCGCCGGAGCGCTTCTCGCCGTACTGGCCGGCAAGGTGGCCTACGTCTGGTCCGCAGTCAGCGGCCGCTCGATCACGACCGTCCTCGGGGACTTCCTCACCGTCGTCGTCATCGCCGTCATCTCCGTGGCCATCACCACCTATGTACGTCGGCTTGCCGCGGAGGCGGACCTCGCGCGCCGTCTCGCGGCCATGGAGGAGCAGCGCCGCGCCAGTACGGTCTTCCACAATGGTGTGGCCATGATGGGGATGCTCAGCGATCCGGACCTCGATCCGGCGGCGCGCACGGTGATCGCGCAGCAGGCGCGCGAGGAGATCCACCGGGTGCGCAGCTACTTGCGTGGTGACGCCCCGAGGCCGGACGCCCGGGGACGGCCGGTAGCCCTCGCGGAGGTGCTCACGACGGCGGCGCAGCGCTTCCCGGACCTGTCCCCGCACGTGATGGTCGACCTCGCGATCGGCACCCGGATCGACGGGGCCGACGCGGAGGCGCTCTCGTCGGCGCTGACGTCGCTCCTGCTCAACGTGCGTCACCACGCGCAGGCGTCGACGACCGTCCTGCACGCGGAAGAGCTCGACAGCGCCTGGACCATCACCGTGCACGACGACGGCGTCGGCTTCGACCCGGCGCTCCTCGAGCTCGGGGTGGGCCTCGAGCATGTCGTGGTGGGCGAGCTCGGAGCCCGCAGGATCCGGGTCGAGATCGACTCCATCCCTGGGCTCGGCACGACCGTCACCCTGATGGGCCGGAGTCTGCGATGACGACGATGACGACCGCCCTCGTCGTCGACGACACGACCGTGATGCGGCACTCGCTGCCGCTGCTCATGCCCACGATCGACTTCGTGGGGTCCTATCCACACGTCGAGGGGCTGCTCGCCGAGCGGCGTGCGGCCGACGTGGTGATCCTCGACCTCCACCTGGTCAACGCCGCCCAGCCCGGGATCCGGCAGGGGGTCTCCGCGATCAGGACGCTCGTCGACGCCGGCTACCGCGTGTGTGCCTACACCCAGGAGGAGCGCCGATTCGTCCTGGCCGCGTGCCTGGCGGCCGGAGCGAGCGGCGTGGTGGCCAAGACGGCCGGCCTCGCGGAGGCGGCCGAGGCGTTCGAACAGGTCGCAGCAGGCGAGGTCGTGATACCGCTGCCGCTGGTCGGACTGGTCGAGGCGCTGGTGCGGCGGCGCAGCGTCACGTTGCTGAGCCCGCGTCAGCGTGAGGTGCTCTCCGGTCGCGCTCGCGGCATGACCTATGCCGAGCTTGCCCGCCGCATGTTCCTCTCCGAGGCCACGCTCCGCGGATATTGGGCGGATCTGTGCCGGGTCGTGTCCAGCTATCTCCAGGAGGCTGCTCCGGGCGATCTCGAGCATGCGCTCGGACTCGGGCCGGGGGACCTGGTCGACTACTGGCCCTCGTGACGACAACGGGCCCCGGCTTGATGCCGGGGCCCGTGTCCTTGTTGTCCTTGCTGCTGCGTTGCTATCTGACCGGGTCAGGCGCGGCGGACGACCGCGCGCTTGCCCTTGGCCTTGATCGTGTAGGCGACCTTGGCGTGGGTGAACGGGTTCGTCGCGACGATGCGAACCCCGTGCGGCACGTGGCGGGTCGTGAAGACCCTCTCGCCGTCGGCCCCGTTGCGCTGCAGTGCCAGCCTGGCCGCGACGCGCCGGATGACCCGGACGGTGTGGTTCGCCGTGTGCGAGGTGTGGGCGACCTTCGTGCGCGTGCCGGTGGCGATCTTGCGTGCATCGGGTGCCATGGTGAGCAGCGGCAGACCCCTCACGATCTGCTCCATCGTCACGACCTGGCTCGGCGCCGGAAGCGCGACGTGCTGCGGGCCGTAGGCGAACGTGCCGACGGCCTTCTCCTGGGTCATGTCGTCGGTGTAGCGGGTGATGGCGCCGCTGGCGTCCAGCGTGACGCTGACGGTCCCGGTCTCGGTCACGTCGCTGACCGTCCCGGTGCCACTCGAGCTGCCGCTCACGCTCTGGCCGACGACGAACGACGCGTCGAACGTGTACGTCGTGGAGCCGTCGGCCCCGACCGTCTGGGTCGGGGGCGTGTCGCTGGGACCGTCGTTGATCGTGGTCGCGCTCGGGTCGACGAGCCCGCTCAGGAACGTGTCCGGGCTCATCGAGGTCATGCCGGTGTCGGCGCTCGTGAGGTCGACCGTCGGGTCGGGGAAGTAGATCCAGGTCGCGTTCGGACGGCCGATCGCGTTGAGCACGCGCTGGAGGCGGGCCGCGCCGAGCATCGAGCCGAGCAGCGGCGTCGTCTGGTACGTGCCCCGGCTCTGCACCTGGATCATCTTGATCGAGGGGTTGCCGCTGAGGGAGACGTATCCGCGGCCCTCCAGGACGGCGTACTTCGCCTCCATCGTCGCCGAGTTGGCGCCGCTGGGGTCCGACGCCGTCAGCTTCTCGTCCCAGCCGCTCTGGCCGGCCGAGGCCGTCGTGGCCTCGGCGCTCTTCAGCGCGGCCAGGACGTCGGAGGCGGCGACGGGCGTGGGCGTGCCCGTCGTGCTGGGCGTGCCGGCGAAGGCGATGCCGGGGGTGGCCACCGCGCCGAGCACCAGGGTGGCGCCGAGCAGCAGGGCGGAGGGGCGATGGAGCCGCATAGCTTGGTCTCTTCTCCGAGAGGAAGCCGCGCTCCGGCTGGAGGCCCGGCGCGGCGATGGATGATGCGATGTGCGCGCCAATGGTCGCACGTCCGAAGCCAAACGCGGGCCGTTATAGCCGATCGCAGCCAATCTCGCTCGACTCGACGCAAAACAGGTCGAATTGCTACCTCTGCGAATTCCACTGGTCTGGTGCAGGGCCACCAGACCGGGCGTTCGGCGTACAGGAGTGCGTCCGGTCGGCCAGAGTGGGACTGCCGCCCGGGGGCTCGGCCGGAGCAGTACCGCGTGTCCCCGTGTACCACGCTCGGCCGTCCCCCGAGCGGCCCCTGTGCGTCGACTGTGTCTTCGCTGTGTCGCGTTGCGCGACGAAATCACTTGGCGAGGCGCCCGCGGGTACCTGTCCCGAGGTTGGATCGATCCATTGGTCTGAGTGTGGCGTATCACTCAGGCTGATAAGCGAAATGCCTCTCGAAGTCGACTTCGAGTTCGGTTACCGTCCCTGAATCCCCGCGGGGGAAGACCCGTCGGACAAGGGTGGAGAAGGGTTGTCGCATGGTTGACGTGGAGCAGGTCCTGGACGACGCGGGGCTCAAGAACCCCCATGTGCGTGACTTTGTGACGTACTGGGCGGGTATCACCGGAGCCGACCGGGTCGAGGTGGTCAGCGCGGACGACGATGCCCGTCTCCTGCAGGAATCACTGGCCGCCGGCGAACTGCTGCCCGTCGAGGGTGGGCGCTACTACTCGCGGTCCTACTCCAAGGACACCGCGCGCTCCGAGGAGCGGACCGTGGTGGCGACGAGCAACGAGTCCGACAAGGGCGTCTACAACAACTGGAAGCCCGCGGACGAGACCGTTGCGACGCTCACCGAGCGCATGCGCGGTGCCAGCAAGGGCAAGACGATGTACGTCATTCCTTACCTGATGGCGCCGCAGGGCAGCCCACTCGAGGCGTACGCCGCGGGTGTGGAGCTCACGGACTGTCGTCCGGTCGTGCAGCAGATGATCCGGATGGCGCGTGTCGGCGTCGACTACATCAACGAGCTCGCCGACCCCGAGAGCTTCGTCCGTGCCGTGCACGTCACCGGCGACCTGGTCAACCTCGGTCAGGGCACCTCGGACGACCAGCGCCTCTTCGCGACGGTCGCCGACCAGCGCACGATCCTGCACTACGGGTCGTCGTACGGCGGCAACGCGCTGCTCGGCAAGATCGCCCACGGCCTGCGCCAGGCGTGTTACGACGGCAAGGACTCCGAGCGCTTCCTGGCCGAGCAGTTCCTGCTGCTGGGCATCACCGACAAGCAGACCGGCAAGAAGTTCCATGTGGTCGGCGGCTTCCCGAGCGCCTCGGGCAAGACCAACCTGTCGATGACGCTGGCGCCCGACGCGCTGGGCGACCGGTACTACGTGGAGTTCTACGGCGACGACATCGCGTGGCTCTGGGTCGGCGACGACGGCCGGATCTGGGCCTTCAACCCGGAGAACGGCGTCTTCGGTGTCGCCAAGGACACCAACGAGGCCTCCAACCCGACCGCCATCGAGGCGATCAAGGAGGGCTCGGGCGCGATCTTCACCAACGTCGCCTACAACACCGTGACCCAGCAGGTCTGGTGGGAGGGCAAGACCCAGAACCCGCCCGAGGACCTCGAGGGCTGGCTGGACTGGAAGGGCGAGCCGATCGCCGAGCGCTCCGAGGAGGAGAAGGGTCTTCCCTGGGCGCATCCGAACAGCCGTTTCACCGCGTCGATCTCGCAGGTGCCGAACGCTGCGGCCGACTACAACGACCCCAAGGGCGTGCCGGTCGACGCGATCATCTTCGGTGGCCGCACCCGTGACCGTGAGCCGCTGATCCGGGCGATCACCGACATCGCGGAAGGTGTGTACGACGGCATGACGCTCGGCGCGGAGGCGACCTTCGCCGCCGAGGGTCTCGAGGGTCAGCTCCGCTACGACCCCATGTCGATGCGGCCCTTCATGGCCTACTCCGAGGGCGAGTACGCCGCCCACTGGCTGCACATCATCGGCCGGGCCACCCAGCAGCCGATCTTCGCGCACGTCAACTGGTTCCAGCGCGACCCGGAGGACGGCCACTTCCGGTGGCCGGGGTACCGCGAGAACCTCCGCCCGCTGCTCTGGCTGCTGCAGTACAGGGCCGGCGAGGTCGAGGGCGTCCAGACCGCCGTCGGCGTCCTGCCGAAGCAGGAGGAGCTGGACCTCTCCGGTCTCGACATTCCTCAGGAGGACCTTGACGCGATCCTCACGATCGACGTCGACCGCTGGCGCCAGGAGATGACCTTCCGCGAGGAGCACCTGGCGCAGTTCCACGGCCTGCCCGAGGAGATCTGGGAGGCGCACCGGCGCGTCGCCAAGGCGCTCGACGAGGCCTGAGCCGTACCGAATCACCTACGCCGAGCCCGCCATCACGGCGGGCTCGGCGTACGTCATTTCGGTCCGCTCACCCGCCATCCTCGATGGTGAAGAGCAGGGCGCCCGTGCGGGCATCGATGAAGGAGACGTCGTGCCCGCGGGATGCGACGCCGCCCAGGCTCGGCATGACCATCACCCCGATCTGGAAGCACATCCACGCAGGAGTGTCCGGGTAGAGGTAGTGACGCGCGCCGTGAGGGAGCGGCTTGAAGGTCTCGCGGTCGTTGAGTCGTCCCAGCTTGCAGGTCGTCGGGATCGACGGGCCGCCGCTCATTTCCGCGGCGGCCTTGAGAGCCTGTGCCAGGGAGATCGACGAGGTGGTGACGCGGTGGCCCTTCGGTTCGGCGTCGACCAGCGAGAAGATCACGTCGCCGTCGCGCAGGGTGATCTGCCGTGGGTGGGCGCCATGCGCCAGCTTCCGGAGCGTCGTGGTGTCGGCCGACACCCGGGGCGCCTGCCTCGCCGGAGCGGGGGTGGTGGGTGTCGTCGCGGCGGTGGGCTCGAGTGCCGCGCTGTCCTCCGGTGTGGCGGCTCCGCAGCCGGACAGGAGGAGCAGGCCGACGAGAAGGCAAGGGGTGAGGAGGTGTGCCGGGCCGGGAGAGCGCATGGCGACAGCCTTGGAACAGATTTCCGGCTGCGCAAGGGACCGCAGCGGGGCAGGCCGGAGTCGTGGCGATGAATTCATCTCGGCGTTGAGGTCTGGTGGCGCCGGTGTTGCGGGGGCGCAGCGAACCCGACTGATCGATGACGCCGTGCGGCGATCAGCTCGCCGAGGCGCGCGTCGCAGGCAACCGCACGGTGCGATTGAGCGGAAGTGGTCGGCGGGCGCCGCGCCGCAGGGGCGCCGCGGGCACGCCGGCCCAGGTCTCGCCGATCGGCAGGTCCTCCAACAGGACCGAGCCCATGCCGAGGGTGCTCTCCGCGCCGACGTGGACGCCGATGCGCACGGAGGCGTTCATGCCGACGGTGGCCGCCTCTCCCACGCGTACGGCGCCGGCCAGCGCAGCTCCCGCGCCGATGACGGCGTTGTCCCAGACAAGGACGTCGTGCGCGAGGACCGCGTTCGCCATCACCACGACGTGGCGGTGCAGCTGCACGTCGGCTGTCAGTACGGCGCCCGCGAGCAGGATCGAGCCGGCGCCGACCGTGCACGTCGGCGGTACGTCGATGGCGGGGTGCACCACGGTCGCCCATCGGTCGGGCGTCACGCCGAGGGCGAAGAGGCGTTCGGCAGTCTCGCGCCGCTCCACGGCGTCCTCGGCACACAGCACGAGGTCGCCCCGCGTGGCAGGCGCGGCCGCGGCGAGCGGACCGATCACCTTGGCGCCGTGGATAACCGCGCCCCACAGTGTTCGCCGGTCGTCGACGATGACGGCGTCGTCGTAGCGTCCGTTCGCGCACTCGACGGCGAGCACCTCGCGCGCGAGCCCGGTGGCGCCCACCAGCACCAGTGATCCCATCCCTATCCCTGCCCCCTCCATGGCCGTGGTTCCGATGCCATTGCAGAGGATCGGGCTGCCGCCGTACTCGGAATCGGGGGTGGCATCCCCCATATTGGGGATGGCTGGGCGAGAGGTGAAATACCCCTGCAGTCAGGTGGAGATCAGGTCGGCTTGCCTACGGTCGATGGCATGGAGAATCGTGTCTTCCGAGCCCCGAAGGTCCCTGAGGTCTTCTTCCTCTTCTGGGTCATCAAGCTTCTGACCACGGGGATCGGCGAGACCGCGTCGGACTTCCTCGGCACCTGGAGCATCCCCGTCGCCGCAGTGGTCGGGATCGGCGGATTCTTCGCTTCGCTGCGGTGGCAGCTGCGGGCCGAGACCTATCACCCGGTGCGCTACTGGGTGACGGTGCTGTTCGTGGCCGTCTTCGGAACCATGATCGCCGACGGCCCGCACGTCGCCCTCGGGACGCCGTACTACGTCGACTCCACGATCTACTTCCTGCTGCTGTGCGGCCTGCTCTACTGGTGGAAGCGGTCTGAGGGCACGCTCGACATCCACTCGATCACCACGGGCCGTCGCGAGCGGTTCTACTGGGGCACGGTCCTGATGACCTTCGGTCTCGGTACGGCGCTCGGGGACACCACCGCGCAGAACCTGCACATGGGCTACGGCTGGTCGGTCGTCCTCTTCGGCGCGCTGATCCTCGTGCCCCTGGTGGCGTGGCGGATGGGCGTGAACGCGGTGATCTGCTTCTGGGCGTCGTACTCGCTGACCCGGCCGCTGGGTGCCAGCATCGCCGACGGCCTCGCGGTCAGCCGCCACGCGAGCGTCCCCGGTCTCGGCTGGACCACCGGCGTCGTGACGCTCATCGGCCTGGTCCTCTTCGCCCTGCTGGTCGCCTACCTTGCGATCACGCACTCCGACGTCGAGGGCGCTCACGCCCTGCACGAGTTGGAGAAGGCGGAGCACCAGCGCAACCACGTCGCCGAGCACGACCACGGCTTCAGCCTCCCGGCGACCCTGGAGATCGAGCGCGACTGACCGGTCGGCTCAGGCGCGGTGCCTGTCGGCTCAGGCGCGGGGCAGGCGCAGCACGAACTCGCCGTCGACCAGCGTGACGTCGCCGCCGAGCGAACGCGCGACGCGGCGTGCGATTCCGAGGCCCAGGCCGGTGCTTCCGGCACCGCTGATGCCGGGCTGGAAGATCCGCTCGGCGACGTCCGGCTCGACACCGGGGCCGTCGTCACTGACGGCGATGTCGACTCCCTCGGGGGCTGTGCGCACACTCAGATTGACCCGGGTGGCGGCGAACGCGACGGCGTTCTCGACGATGGGAGCCAGCGCTCGTACGGCGAGATCGGTCGGCGCTCCGATGTCCGGTACGGCGCCGACCGAGGTCTCCAGGCGCAGCCGGTCGGGCACGAGCCGAGCGGCTGCCGCGACGATGTCGGCCGGCGCGGAGCGGGTCGAGGCGCGTGCCGCGGCGGGCGTCCGAGCGACGCTCAGCAGTGTCGTGACGACCTCCGCCATGCGTCGCGCACCGTCGGCGATCGCCGCGAGGTCCTCGCGGAGGTCGGGGTCCCCCTGGGGTCGCAGCAGGGCCACCTCGGCCGCCCCCTGCACCGCGGTGAGCGGTGTGCGCAGTTCATGGGCGAGCTCGGAGGTGAGCCGCTGCTCGGAGCGGATCGCGGCCGCGACGCGATCCAGGAGGTGGTCGAGGGTCTCGCCGAGCGCGGCGATCTCGTTGGTCGGCGGCCCGAGCGCGAAGCGGTGCCCGAGGTCGTGCTCGCTCCAGTCTGCGGCGCGCTCAGCCATCACCCGCACCGGGGCGAGGGCCCGGCGGCTCACCCGCCAGGCGATGCCGCCGGCGAGGCAGACCGCGATCACGCCGAGCACGATCGTGGCGATGAACGCATAGATCTCCGAGCGCTCGTAGGGCTCGGCGTCCTGCGTCACCACCACCGCGCCACCCTTGAACGGCTGCGCCCGAAGCTGGACATCGGCCGGCCCGTCGCTCACGTGCACCCGACCGTCGGCCAGGGCGGCCCGCGCCAGCTGGTCCGCCTTCCCCCGTGCCGCGCGTCCGACCGTGCCCGCGATCGCCACGCCGCTGGCGTCGTAGACCCGGGTGCCGGGCTCGAGCGAGGCCTCCTGGGGGTTGGGGTCTTCGGCGAGCAGCGCGAGCGCGGTGTCGGCGCGCACCTCCAGGGCACGGCTGATGTCGCGGCGGGCCGTCACCTGCAGCACGGCCTGGGTCCCTCCGATGAGCACCACCATCACCGCCGCCACCAGCAGGACGGTCGACCCCACGAGCTGTCCGCGGAGGCTTGACCGGACGCGTTCCCACGCGTTTCGCATCGGCGTCAGCAGGCGGATCACCGGCGCGTCACTTCAGCGTGAACCCGACGCCGCGGACGGTCTTCAACGTAAGCGGCGAGCCCACCTCGGCGAGCTTGCGGCGCAGCCGGGTGGCGTAGGAGTCGATGGTGTTCTCACTGACGAACGCGCCGTCGGGCCAGGCCGCGGCGACCACTGCGCGGCGGCGTACGACCTCGCCGGGGCGCGACGTCACGGCGGCGAGCATCCGGAACTCGGTCGGCGTGAGCAGCACCTCGCTCTCACCGCAGACCAGCGCGTGCCGGGCAGGGTCCAGCAGGAGCTCGCCGGGCTGCTGGGGGCTGAGCAGACGGCCGCGCCGCTCGAGCGCCTCGACCCGTGCGACCAACTCGCCGAGGTCGAACGGCTTGGTCAGGTAGTCGTCCGCGCCCGCGGCGAAGCCGGCGAGCTTCTCGTGGCGCTGGTCGAGCGCGGTCAGGAACATCACCGGCGCGACCTGGCCGGCGCTGCGCAGCGCCACGCAGACGTCACGGCCGTCGGCGTCGGGGAGCCCGATGTCGATGAGCAGGACGTCGATCGCCGAGTCGCCGGCGAAGCGACGTACGGCCTCCGCGCCGTCGTGCGCGGTCACCGTCTCGTGGCCATGAAGGCGCAGCCCCTCGCTCACCACCCGGCGGATCGCCGGATCGTCCTCACACAACCCCACACGCACCATGTAGCCAAGTCTGCCGCGCCGACCTGACCGGAGCCTGGACGTACGGACAGGATTGGTTGGCGTCTTCTCAGATCCGAAGGCCCGCGTCGTCGCCCTCGGCGCGGGCGGTCTTCCACAGGTCGATGCCGGTGTCCACCGCGTGCTGGTCGATCGAGGCGAGCTCCTCGGCGGTGAACGACGGATTTGCCAGCGCGCCGACCGCATCGGTGACCTGCCCCGGCCGCGAGGCTCCGATCACGAGCGAGGTCATCCGCGGGTCGCGCAGGGCCCAGGCCAGCGCCATCTGCGCCAGCGTCTGGCCACGGCCCTGCGCCAGCTCGTTGAGCGCTGCGATGTGCCGGAGCGCCTCGTCGGTGAGCATCGACGTCGACAGCGACTTGCCCTGACTCGCCCGACTGCCCTCGGGCACGCCGCCCAGATACTTGTCGGTCAGCATCCCCTGCGCCAAGGGGCTGAAGGCGATGCAGCCCGCGCCCAGCTCCTCCAGCGTGTCGAGCAGCGAGTCGGTCTCGATCCACCGGTTGAGCATCGAGTACGACGGCTGATGGATCAGCAGGGGCGTACCGAGGTCGTTCAGGATGGCCGCAGCCTCGCGGGCCAGGTCGGAGGAGTACGACGAGATGCCGACGTAGAGCGCCTTGCCGGATCGCACGATGGCATCGAGCGCACCCATCGTCTCCTCCAGCGGCGTGCCGGGGTCGGGACGATGGTGGTAGAAGACGTCGACGTAGTCCAGGCCCATCCGGGTCAGCGACTGGTCGAGGCTGGCGATGAGGTACTTGCGAGAGCCGCCGATGTCGCCGTACGGGCCCGGCCACATGTCCCAGCCGGCCTTCGTGGAGATGACCAGCTCGTCGCGCAGCCCCGCGAACGACTCGCGCAGGTGGCGGCCGAAGTTGTGCTCCGCGCTGCCGTACGGCGGGCCGTAGTTGTTGGCCAGGTCGAAGTGCGTGATGCCGCTGTCGAAGGCGGTCCGCAGGATCGCCGCCTGGCGCTCGAAGGAGATGTCGTCGCCGAAGTTGTGCCACAGGCCCAAGGAGATGGCGGGCAGCGCGAGTCCGCTGCGGCCGGTGCGGCGGTAGGGCATGCGGCCGTCGTAGCGGGCCGGGTCGGGGACGTAGCTCATGGCCACCATCTTGGTCCACGCCCCGGCGCGCTGCCTTACAGGTGGGTGGCCAGCACGGTCAGCGCCACCAGCGGAACGCCCCACGACAGCGCGCGGAGGGTGCGCTCGAGGGGCGCGATGAGGACGCCGCGATCGAGCGCGACGAGCTCTCCCTCGGCCATCGTGATCGTGCCGGAGACGTCGCGGATCCGGCGGCGCAGGCTCCGGGCCGGCGTACTGAGGGAGCGTTGGGCATAGGTCAGCGCCACGCCGGCGGCGGTGGCCGTCGCGGCGGCGAGGAGTCCGCGCCAGCTGAAGCCGGGCGCCTGGGCCACGTAGCCGACGACGACCGGGAAGCCTCCCCAGCCGAGCCCGAACGTCAGGTCGTTGTGGAGCCGGCCGCCGGCCAGCTCCAGGTTGTAGCCGACCACGAGCACGGCGCCGACGGGGACCGCGATGACCAGCGGCCAGTTCACGGCGCCCCACCAGAACGCGCCGTACAGACCGAGCGCGGCGGCACCCATGAGCGACGCCGCGGCGACGGCGGTGAGGACCCGGTCGGGGATGCGGGTCCGCAGCGGGCGGCCCATCCGCTCGTCCAGGGCGTGGGCGGCGAGGCCGACCGCGAGCAAGAACGCAAGCAGGCTGATTCCCAGCGCGCTCCAGTCGAGGTGGCGGGCCATCGCCGCGCCGAGGACGACGTAGCTCAGGTGCCAGACGGTGTACGGCGGATGCAGGATCGTCCACCAGTCGGCGGCGCGGCCGCCGCGCACGGCGTAGAACGCCGGCGCCTCACGCATCGCGGCGCCGTCCGTGCATCACCAGGCCACCGCCCAGGCTCATCTGACGCACCTGGACGTCTTCGATGCCTGCCTCACGCCACATGGCCACGTGCTGATCGACGGGGTAGCGCCGGTAGTGCTCCTCGATCGAGGGGCCGAGGAACCGGCCGACGTGTGCCCACTCCCGGCCGCCGCCCACCAGGCCGGCCGCGGGCAGAACCAGCCGGGTGTAGAGCCGCCACGCGGGCAGCCAGATGGGTGCCGGCGGCACGGCGAACTCCAGGCTCGCCACCACTCCTCCCGGCCGTACGACGCGGGCGAGCTCGCGCAGGGTCGCCGCGGGATCCTCCACGTAACGGAGCAGATAGGTGAAGGTCAGGGCGTCGAAGGCCGCGTCGGCGAAGGGGAGCTGCTCCGCACGGGCCACGCTGAGACGGACGCGCGTCTCGCCTGCCGCGCGCACCCGCGCACTGCCGTGGCGCAGCATCTCCTCGGTCAGGTCGATGCCGGTGACGTCGGCACCCGTCCGTTGGGCCAGCATCAGGGCGACCCCCGCGGTGCCGGTCGCGACGTCGAGCACACGCCGCGGGCGGACGGCCGCGGCGGCCTCGACCATCGCCGTACGCCAGCGTCTGTTCTGACCGAACGAAAGCGTCTCCTCCAGCAGGTCGTACCTGCGGGGCAGCCCGTCGAAGAGCTCGCGGGCGAATGCGTTGGGTTGGTCCCGTGACCGGCGTACCGCTGCGTCGACTCCTCGTGCCATGGCGCACCTCCGCGACCACCGTAGACCCACGGGCGGACCCGAAAGCGTCGGACGATGCCGCTACCTTGCAGTCGTGGCCGTTCACCTGCATCGCGCTCCGCGCACCGACCAGCTCGCCGAGGCCCTCGGCGAGCTGCTCGCCGTGCCGCCGGAGGATGCGTTCGCCACCGAGCTGGTCGTCGTCCCGGCCCGGGGCGTGGAGCGGTGGCTCTCCCAACGGCTCGCGCATCGGCTCGGGGCGGCGCCCGGTCGCGGTGACGGGGTGTGTGCGGCTGTCGACTTCCGCACGCCGTGGTCGCTCTTCGCGGCGCTGCGCGACGAGGACGACGATCCGTGGGCGCCGGAGGCATTGACGTGGCCGCTGCTCGCCGCCATCGACGACTCGCTCGACGAGCCGTGGGCCGAGGTCATCGCTGGCCACCTCGGGCACGGCCTCCCCGGCGAGGAGGGCGATCTGCGGCGGGGGCGGCGGCTGGCGCTCGCCCGCAGGCTGGCGCGCCTCTATGCCTCCTACGCCGTGCAGCGGCCCGACCTGATCGCCGAGTGGGCCGCAGGGCGCGACACCGACGGCCTCGACGGTGCGGTGCCCGACGACCTGGCCTGGCAGCCCCTCCTATGGCGCGCACTCGCGCAGCGGGTCGACGCCCCGGTGCCGCACGAGCAGCACGCCCAGACCCTCAGCAGGCTGAGCGACGAGCCCGGTGCGTTCGACCTGCCCGACCGGCTCTCCCTCTTCGGACACACCCGGCTTGCCACGAGCGAGGTCGAGCTCGTCGCCGCGCTCGGTGAGCATCGAGACGTCCATCTCTGGCTGCCGCATCCGTCGGCGGCGCTGTGGACGGCGCTGGCCGGGCTCGGTGGTCCCGTCCCGCGGGCCGACGACCGGTCACACGACCATGTCGGGCATCCGTTGCTGGGCACGCTGGGCCGCGACACCCGCGAGCTGCAGCGGACCCTCTCGGTGCTCCCGAGTGCCGACGAGCCGGCGCCGTCGGGCGAGGGCCATCCCACTGATCCGACCACCCTGCTCGGATGGTTGCAGAGCGACCTGCGTGGCAACGCCGTCGGCGACGCGTCCCAGCGCGTGCTCGACCCGGCGGATCGCTCGGTGCAGGTCCACGCCTGCCATGGCCCGGCGCGCCAGGTCGAGGTGCTGCGCGAGGTGCTGCTCGGTCTGCTGGCCGACGACCCCACGCTCGAGCCCCGTGACGTCGTGGTGATGTGCCCCGACATCGAGGCGTATGCCCCCCTGATCGCCGCAGCCTTCGGCCTGGCCGACGTCGTCGGCCGCGAGGGCCATCCGGCCCACCAGCTCCGTGTCCGTCTTGCCGACCGTGCCCTCGACCAGACCAACCCGCTGCTTGCCGTGGCCACCCGCCTGCTCGATCTTGCGGGCGGCCGCGCCGGCGTCGACGAGGTGGTCGACCTCGCCCACCTCGAGCCGGTGCGTCGACGCTTCCGGTTCCGCGACGACGATCTCGAGCAGATCTCCTCATGGGCGAAGAAGGCCGGCATCCGTTGGGGCTTCGATGCGCCGCACCGCGCCGAGTTCGGGCTCGACGGCTACGTCGCGAACACCTGGGAGTTCGGCGTCGACCGTCTCCTCGCCGGCGTGGCGATGAGCGATGACTCCGAGAGCTGGCTCGACCGCACCCTGCCGATCGATGACGTCGGCAGCGGCGAGATCGATCTGGTCGGTCGGCTGACGGAGTTCGTGGCCAGGCTGCGCGGCGTCACCGATCGGCTGGTCGGCCTGCACCCGCTCGACCACTGGTTGGAGGCGCTGGCCGACGGGGTCGACGCGCTCACCGACGTCTCGGCCGCCGATGCATGGCAGCGAGGTCAGGTGCAGCGCGAGCTGAGCCGGGTGCGTCAGGCCGCTGATGCGGCGCCGATGGCTGGCGGGGGTGGCGATGGCGGCGACGGGCTTCGCCTGCCCGACCTGCGGGCCCTGCTGGGTGACCGGCTGGCCGGGCGTCCCACGCGCGCCAACTTCCGCACGGGCACGCTCACGGTGGCCACGCTCGTGCCGATGCGTTCGGTGCCCCATCGCGTGGTCGTGCTGCTCGGTCTCGACGACGGTGTCTTCCCCCGCACGGGCATCAACGACGGCGACGACCTGCTGGCGCGGCGGCCGATCACCGGCGAGCGCGACCCCCGCAGCGAAGACCGCCAGCTCTTCCTCGACGCGATCCTCGCCGCCACCGAGACGCTGGTGATCTCCTACACCGGCGCGGACGTCTACTCCGGGCAGTCGCGGCCGCCCGCGGTGCCGTTGGGTGAGCTGCTCGACGCGCTCGATCTCACCGCCACGACCAGACAGGGGCGCCGGGTCTCCGAGGTGGTCACTGCGCATCACCCGCTCCAGCCCTTCGACCGGCGCAACCTCGAGCCCGGAGCGATCACGCCGTCCCATGCGTTCACCTTCGACCGGTCCGCGCTCGCCGGAGCGGTGGCCGCCGGGGCGCAGCGCCGGCCCCCGGTGCCGCTGCTGGCCGGGCCGCTGCCGGAGCTACGGGCCGGCGACGTACAGCTCGAGGAGCTGCTGGCCTTCTACAGGTCGCCGGTGCGCGGGTTCTTCCGCGACCGGCTCGACCTCGCGCTCCCACGAGAGGAGGAGCCGCTCTCGGCCGCGCTGCCCGTGGAGATCGACAACCTGGAGCAGTGGAGCGTCGGCGACCGGGTCCTGCACGATCTGCTCGCCGGCCGCGACCCGGACCAGACGCGCCAGCAGGAGTGGCGTCGAGGCGCGCTGCCGCCCGGTTGGCTCGGCTGGCGCGTGCTGGCAGACGTGATGGGCAAGGCCCAGCCGCTCGCGGCCGAGGGGCTCCGACTGCGCACGCGGCCGCCGCGTGCCGTCGACGTCGACGTCGATCTCGGTGACGGACGTCGCCTGCGAGGCACCGTCCCGCAGGTGTACGGCGACCGGCTGGTGCCTGTGGGCTACAGCCGCCTCGGGGCGACGCATCGACTGCAGTCGTGGATCCAGTTGCTCGCACTCGCGGCCACCGACGAGGACCATGCCTGGAGCGCGTTCACGCTCGGCCGCCCCACCAACTCACGCTCCCGCACGCCGTGGTCGCTCTCGCAGCTCGGGCCGTTGGACCACACCGCGGGTGAGATGCTGCGGGACCTTGTCGCGATCCGAGACGTCGGCCTCACCGAGCCGCTGCCCCTGCCGCTGAAGAGCTCGATGGCCTACGCCCGCCAGCGCCGTACTCGCGCGACCGCCGACGAGGCGCTCGTCAAGGCCGGCTGGGAATGGAACGACGGCCGCTTCCCCGGCGAATGCTCCGACGTCGAGCATGTCCGGGCATGGGGGGCGAAGGCCGCTATCCCAGGCCTGAAGGAGGCACCGTCCGCGAATGAGGAGTACGACGGCGAGACGACCCGGTTCGGTGCCCTGGCGATGCGTTTGTGGGCCCCGCTGCTGACGGCGGAGCAGGGGAGCTGGTGATGTCCGAGATGGCCGAGTCGACCGAGATGGCACCGTTCGATGTCTGCGGCCCGCTACCCGAGGGCACCACCCTGCTCGAGGCGAGTGCGGGCACGGGCAAGACCTTCACCATCGGCGCACTGGTCGCCCGGTACGTCGCCGAGGGCGTCGCGCGCCTCGACGAGATGCTCATCATCACGTTCGGCCGCGCGGCCAGCCAGGAGCTGCGCGAGCGCGTCAGGGCCCAGCTGGTCGAAGCCGAGCGCGCGTTCGCGCTGCCCGAGGCCGCCGACCCGGAGAGCACCCTGCTGCGGCACCTTCTCGACGCCGACGAGCCCGAGCGCCGCCGCCGTCGGCAGCGGCTCGGCGACGCGCTCGCGTCGTTCGACGCTGCCACGATCGCCACCACCCATCAGTTCTGCCAGCTGGTTCTGCGCTCCCTGGGGGTGGCGGGCGACACCGACGCCGCGGCGAGCCTGGTCGAGTCGCTCGACGAGCTTGTCGTCGAGGTCGTCGACGACCTCTACCTCGGGCGCTTCGGTCAGCTGCAGGCGTCGCCGCCGTTCGGCCGCGAGACTGCGCTCAGCCTCGCACGCACCGTCGTCGGCGACCCGCAGGCCGCGTTGGCCGAGGCTCGTCCCGAGGACCGTGCAGGCGCCGAGCTGGTCGAGTTCGCGTGCGCCGTGCGTGCCGAGATCGAGCGACGCAAGCGTCGCCTGGGGCTCCTCTCCTACGACGACCTACTCTCGCGACTCGCTGAGGCGTTGACCGACGCCGACGGGCCGGCGCGCGCCCGGATGCGGCAGCGCTGGGGCATCGTGCTGGTCGACGAGTTCCAGGACACCGACCCGGTGCAGTGGCAGGTGCTCGATCGGGCCTTCTCCGGCCACGCCACGATGGTGCTGATCGGCGACCCCAAGCAGGCGATCTACGCCTTCCGCGGCGGTGACGTGGTCACCTATCTCGCCGCGGCGCAGACCGCGCATACGCGAGCCACGCTGGGCACGAACTGGCGCAGCGACGCCGCGCTGGTCGATCGCCTTCAGGTGGTGCTGCGAGGCGCCGCGCTGGGGGATCCGCGGATCGTCGTACACCCCGTCGAGGCCCACCACCCTGGCTCGCGGCTGGCAGGTGCGCCACACCCGTCGGCCTTCCGCATCCGGCAGGTCGGCCGCGGCGGGTTCAGGCTCACCCGGGCGGGGCTGATCGGTGCCGCCGACGCCCGTGACCACATCGCTCGTGACTGCGCCGGCGACATCGCCGAACTGCTGAGCGCCGGCCCCACCTGGTGTGACCGACCACTGGTGGCGGGCGACGTCGCAGTGATCGTCTCCACCCGCGAGCAGGGCCTGCTCGTGCAGCGTGCGCTGCAGGCGCGTGGCTTGCAGGCCGTCACCACGGGCGGGGGCGACGTCTTCCTCACCCGGGCGGGCGACGACTGGCTCATCCTGCTCGAGGCACTGGAGGCGCCGCATCGCTCCGGGTTGGTGCGCGCTGCCGGGCTGACCTGCTTCTTCGGGCTGAGCGCGGCCGAGCTCGACGACGGTGGCGAGCGCCTCACGGCCCGGCTCGCTGACACCCTCCGTGGCTGGGCGCTGCTCGTGCGCGGTCGGGGGGTGGCCGCGCTGCTCGAGGCGGCCGAGGAGCGAGGGCTGACCAGCCGCATCCTCGGCGAGGTCGACGGCGAGCGACTCCTCACCGACATCCGCCACCTGGGTCAGCTACTGCACGGGACCAGCCTGCGCGACGGGTTGGGGCTGACGGCACTGCTTGCCTGGTTCCGCGACGAGCGGCGTCGCACCTCCGCCATCGAGCGTCCGCGCCGACTCGACTCCGACGCGGCGGCCGTGCAGATCGTGACCGTGCACCGCAGCAAGGGCCTGCAGTATCCGGTCACCTACCTTCCGTTCGCCTACCAGACCTTCGAGTTCCCGGTCGACGTCGCGCGCTATCACGACGACTCCGGGCAGCGGACCCTCGACGTCACCGCCGACGCGATGGCCATCGAGCGGCATCGGCTCGAGGAGTCGGGCGAGGAGCTGCGTGACCTCTACGTCGCCCTGACCCGTGCGCAGTCCCAGGTCGTCGCCTGGTGGGCGCCCACGTCGAACACCTCTCTCGGCGGCCTGCACCGCCTGCTCTTCGGTCGCCAGCCGGGTGTCTCGGAGGTGCCGCCGCGGATGGACGTCCGCGACGACGAGTACGCCGCACGTGTCCTCGGCCTCATCGAACAGCTCGGCGGTCCGACCGCCGAGATCTCGGAGATCTCGTCGGCCGTCCCCCCGGTCGCCGACGTCTCGGATCGGCCACTGGAGATCAGGCGCTTCGATCGGTCGGTCGACACCGAGTGGCGACGGACGTCGTACTCCGGCCTGATCCGCGTCGAGGAGACAGCCCACGTCAGCAGCGAACCCGAGAACGCCGGCAAGGACGACGAGCCGTTCGACGAGGGCGAGGCCCTGGGGGTGAGCGAGACCGGCGCGACGCGGTCGCCGATGGCGGACCTGCCGGCCGGGGCCACGTTCGGGTCCCTGGTGCACGCCGTGCTGGAGCACACCGATCCCGATGCGCCCGACGGGTTGGAGGCGGAGCTGTCGCGCCACGTCGCCGAACAGCTGCGCTGGTGGCCCGTCGCCGCGGAGCCGGCTGCCCTGGTGGCCGGTCTGGTGCCGCTGCACCACACGCCGCTGGGGTCTCTGGCCGGTGGTCTCACACTGGCCGAGATCCCACTGCGCGACCGCCTGCGTGAGCTCGACTTCGAGATCCCGCTGGCCGGCGGAGATCTCGCGCACGCCGTGGGTGGCGAGCCCACGCTGCGGGACGTGGCACCGCTCTTGCGCGCGCACCTACCCGTGGACGATCCCCTGGCGTCCTATGCAGACCGGCTCGAGGCACCTGTGCTCGGCGACCAGGCCCTGCGTGGCTATCTGTCCGGGTCGGTCGACGTGGTCCTCCGCCTGCCCGCGCGCGCCGGAGGTCGCTTCGTGGTGGTCGACTACAAGACCAACCTGCTCGGAGATCAGACCACCGCCGACTACGCGCCGGACCTACTCGCCGAGGCGATGCTGCACTCGCACTACCCCCTGCAGGCACTCCTCTACTCGGTGGTGGTGCATCGGTTCCTGCGCTGGCGCGTGCCCGGCTATGCCCCGGAGACGCACCTCGGCGGCGTGTTGTACCTCTACCTCCGCGGCATGGCGGGGCCGGACTCCCCGGTGATCGACGGACACCCGTCCGGGGTCTTCTCCTGGCAGCCGCCGCCGGCGCTGGTGACGGCGCTCTCCGACCTGCTCGACGGCACATCCAAGGAGGAGGTCCGGTGATCGAGCTCTGGGAGACCGACGACGCGTACGACGCCCGGTTCGCCCTCGAGGCGACGGGGCTGCTCCGGGCCTTCAACCAGGCACGCGTCCTGACGGCCGCCGACGTCCACGTCGCCACTCGCGCGGGGGCGCTCACCGACGAGACCGACGACGACGTGCGTCTCGCGCTCGCGCTCGGCGTACGCGCCGCCCGGCAGGGCTCGGTCTGTGTCGACCTGGGCGCGCTCGACGGTGGCGACGGCCTGCCGTGGCCGGGCCCGGGGTGGCTCGAGCGGGTGGCCGCCAGCAGGCTTGCAGCGGCGGGAGTGGTCCGGGTCGACAACGGGCTGCTGTATCTCGACCGCTACCACCGCGAGGAGGGGCAGGTCCGTGACGACCTCCTCGCCCGGCTGACAGGGGCGGCGCCGTACGTCGACGAGCCACTGCTCGAGCGCAGTGCCGCCCGGCTCTTCCCTGGCGACGGCTACGCGGGTCAGCGGGCGGCCGCCCTTGCCGCGGCTCGCCAGTGGACGACGGTCTTGACGGGTGGGCCCGGCACCGGCAAGACCACCACGGTGGCAGGCCTGCTGGCGCTGCTGACCGAGCAACGCCCGGGGCTGCGGGTCGCGCTCACCGCCCCCACCGGGAAGGCTGCCGCGCGCCTCCAGGAGGCCGTCGAGGAGGCGCAGACCGGGGCGCAGTTCGGCCCTGAGGACCGGGCTCGGCTCCTGGGGCTGACGGCGTCGACGCTGCACCGGCTGCTGGGTTGGCGTCCGGGCTCGAGCACGCGCTTTCGACACCACCGGGGCAACCGGCTCCCGCACGACGTGATCGTCGTCGACGAGACGTCGATGGTCTCGCTCACGATGATGGCGCGACTGATCGAGGCGGTGCGTCCCGATGCGCGGCTGATCCTCGTCGGAGATCCGCACCAGCTTGCCTCGGTCGAGGCGGGGGCCGTCCTCGACGACCTCGTCGAGGGGCTGGCCGCGCGCGCCCCGGAAGCCGTTGCCTCCCTCACGGTCACGCACCGCTACGGCCGTACCATCGGCGGCCTTGCCGAGGCGCTGCGCACCGGCGACGCCGAGGCCGCGGTGCAGTTGCTGCGCGGCGCAGACGAGGAGGTCGAGCTCATCGACCCCGACGACGTCCGGGCGATGGCAGGCCTGCAGCGCGACCTCACCGCGCACGCCGTCGCGGTGCGAGCGGCGGCGCTCAGCGCCGACCGTGCCGGCGCCGTACTCGCCGCAGAGCGACACCGCTTGCTCTGCGCCCACCGGGAAGGCCCGTGGGGCGTCTCCCATTGGAACCGGCAGATCGAGCGCTGGCTCGGGGAGGCCACCGACCAGCCCGTCGGCGCAGGGTGGGGCCGGGAGTGGTATGCGGGCCGCCCGGTCCTCGTGACCAGCAACGACTATGGCCTGGGGCTGTTCAACGGCGACACCGGTGTGGTCGTCCGGGATCCTGAGGACGAGCTCGAGGTGGTGATCGCGGCCGGAGGGCTGCAGGTCTTCGCACCGTCCCGGTTGGCCGACATCGAGACCCTGCACGCGATGACCGTGCACAAGAGCCAGGGCAGTCAGGCCGATGCCGTGACGGTGCTGCTTCCCCCCGACGACTCGCCGCTGCTCACCCGCGAGCTCTTCTACACCGCCGTCACCCGCGCGCGCCGCAAGGTGCGAATCGTCGCCACCGAAGCTGCCGTCCGCGCCGCCATCGACCGGCCCGCGCTCCGCGCGACGGGCCTGCGGCACAGGCTTGCGCAATGATCGGGCAAGGGCTTCGGATGCCCTATCGTGCCAGTAATTGGCGACGCACCGGCGTCGCAACCAACCGGCGTTAGGGTCGTGGGATGCCGTACCTGCTACGAGTCGAGCTGCCCGACGTACCCGGTTCACTGGGGCGCCTCGCGACCGCCATCGGTGAGGCCGGGGGTGACATCGAGGCGATCGAGATCGTCGAGAAGAGCCATGACGGCACCGCCGTCGACGACGTGCTTCTCGAGACGGCTCCCGGCCTGATGCTCGACTCCATCGTGTCGGTCTGCAACGAGATCGACGGCGTGCGCGTCATCTGGATCAGTCGCTGGGGCCAGGGCGGCAACCTCTTCTTGGACCTCGAGGCCGTCGAGGCGCTGACCGATGAGCCCGAGCACGCGCTCGACCGGCTGATCGACGTGCTGCCACTCACCTTCCGCGCCGACTGGGCCGTGCGAGTCCGCCGCGCGAAGGGTATCGTCGCGGGCAGCGACGGCGCCCCGGACGACCTGCCATTCTGCGAGATCGAGCGTCCGATGCACCTCGACGTGGACGGCGACGAGGAGAACCTCTACGCCGGAGCCCGCGTCGACGGCAACGAGATCGTCGTGATTGCGCGTCGCGGCGGACCCGACTTCCTCGACAGCGAACTCGCCCGGCTCGGTCATCTGGTCAGTCTGGCGGCCTCGATCGGCCGCCCCTGAGCAGCGGTGGCTTCCGGCCGTTACAGGATCTTCTCGAAGAAGTGCGTCGCCCAGGGGTTGTCGTTGTAACGCTCGATGGAGGCGTATCCGGCGCGTTCGTACATCGCGATCGCCTCGCCGAGCGCGGCGTTCGTGTCCAGCCGTACGACGCCGTGGCCGAGGTCTCGGGCGGCATCCTCGAGATGACGCAGCAAGCGTGACCCCAACCCAGCGCCGCGCCAGGCGTCGTCGACCCACATCCGCTTGATCTCTCCGATGCTGCTGCGCTGCTCAGACTGGATGGTCTGCACGCCGCCGCATGCCACCGGGCGGCCGTCGGAGATCGCGACGATGAAGGATCCGGAGGGCGGGACCAGCAGCCGCGCGTCCTTCTCCGTCTCACCGCCGGAGTCGTAGCCGAACCGGAGCCCGATCTCCGCGAAGTAGCGCCCCACCGCCTCGAGCGCCGGGGGCGAGGTCGGGTCGGTGGGTTCCAAGCGGACGGTGGCAGCACGCACCAGCAGGTCCGCCTCGGCGAGCGCCGCGGCGAGTCGGTCACGCTGACGTGGCGTCAGCGGGTCGACCAGCAGGCGGGCGCGCTCGTCCGACCGTTCCTCGAGCTCTCGCCAGCGGGTGCGGCCGGTGTCCGTGAGGGAGACCTGTCGCCGGCGGCGATCCTCCGGATCCGGTACGACGGCGACCAGCCCGGCGTCCTCGAGGCGTCGCAGGAGCCGGCTGACGTATCCCGAGTCCAGACCCAACCGCGCCCGCAACTCGGCGACCGACCCCGGCGCCGTACCGATCTCGAAGAGCAGTCGCGCGGTGCCCAGCGGCATCCCGAGGCCGAGGAAGGAGTCCTCGAGCACTCCGATCCGCTGGGTGTAGCTCCGGTTGAAGCGCCGGACGATCGCTGCCACATCGGTCATATTCTCTGACTTTAGTCAGAGAATGCCGTCAGGGCCAGTGCGGGTCCCAGGCTGGTCAGTCGGTCGGCTCCAGCAGGAAGATCGGGATCACCCGGTCGAAGCCCGCCGCGCGGACCTTGTACTCCGAGTACGTCGGCCACTGCCGCTCGGCCTCGGCGTACCACTCGTCGTACTCCGTGCCGGAGAGCAAGCGTGCGACGTAGCGTCCCTTCTCCGGACCGTCCTGGAGCTCGACCTCGGGGTGCTTGGTGAAGTTCTTGGCCCACAGGGGGTCCTCCGGGCCGCCGCCCTTCGAGGCGACCGCGAGGTACTTGCCGTCCTTCTCGACGCGCATGACCGGCGTCTTGCGGATCTTGCCGGAGTTCGCGCCGCGGTTGGTGATCACCACGATCGGATAGCCGGTGTCGCGCAGCGTGTTGGCGTCGGCGCCGTTGGAAGCCTCGAAGGCTTCGACCTGGTTGCGGACCCAGTCCGCGGAGCTCGGGGCGTACTCGCCGTTGAGGAGATCGCTCATATCACTCCCAATGCCCATCCGCGGCGACCGTATTCCGTGGGCCGCGTCCGGCAGGCGCCGTCAGGGCCGCGATACGGTGCGGCCCATGAGTGCGATCGAGGGCGTCAGCGACACGTTCGACCCGGACCGCTGGCACGAGGTGCCCGGCTTCGAGGACCTCACCGACCTGACCTACCACCGCGCCAACGACCACGGCACCGTGCGGATCGCCTTCGACCGGCCCGACGTCCTCAATGCGTTCCGGCCGCACACCGTGGACGAGCTGTTGCGCACCCTCGAGCACGCGCGCACGAGCGCCGACGTCGGCTGCGTGCTGATCACGGGTAACGGGCCCGGCGCCAAGCACGGCAAGCACTCCTTCTGCACGGGCGGCGACCAGCGGATCCGAGGCAAGAGCGGCTACCAGTACGAGGTCGCGGACGACGCGGCCGGCCCAGCAGGTGCGGGCCCGTACGCCGCCGGCCGGACCGGCGCGGAGGAGCCCTCTGTCATCGACAAGGCCAAGCTCGCGCGCCTGCACATCCTGGAGTGCCAGCGGCTGATCCGGTTCATGCCGAAGGTCGTCGTCGCCGTCGTCCCGGGGTGGGCGGCTGGCGGCGGGCACAGTCTGCACGTCGTCGCGGACCTGACCATCGCCTCCCGCGAGCACGCACGCTTCAAGCAGACCGATGCCGACGTCGGCTCCTTCGACGGCGGCTACGGGTCGGCGTACCTGGCGCGGCAGGTGGGCCAGAAGTTCGCCCGCGAGATCTTCTTCCTCGCCGAGGAGTACTCCGCGGAGGACGGCGTCCGGATGGGCACCGTCAACCGCGCCGTACCCCACGCCGAGCTCGAGACGACCGCCCTGGAATGGGGCCGCAAGATCAACGGCAAGAGCCCCACCGCCCAGAGGATGCTG
>Ga0131853_10003120_pt1 | contig 29716 bp, 46 predicted proteins | sample TergutLab28metaG_FD_92764 | JGI IMG/M metagenome (GOLD analysis project Ga0131853, IMG submission 92764) | Labiotermes labralis P1 segment gut microbial communities from Petit-Saut dam, French Guiana - Lab288 P1 (version 2) (version 2) | ecosystem: Host-associated > Arthropoda: Insects >... | reverse complement strand
TTTCTTGCCGCCCAGGGCTATGACGTTTCTTCCATTACCAAAATCTCTGGATAACTTGTTTTTTGTGCTACTTTGGGTAGCTTTTTTTGTATGCAGATTTTTCACGTGAGACTTTCACACTTGTTGCCTCCCTTTTTATAATCGGACACTTGCGTGACCTTTGTGGTGATATTCCGATTATGCCCTTAGAGAGCGGTGTTTGTAAATCAAGTTATCCTTGCTAAAGCATGGCTTTAGTAACGACCCAAGGCAATAAATGGCTTGTCATCAATATAACGCCACTGACGCGCTGACGTAATGTTTATTTTAATGATAACTTGGTTAGGCTTAGACGACCATCTTCCTGCGTAGTTTGGGTGTTTTTCCTTGTATTTTTGAATGAAGAATTGATTTGCTTCATCCATCGGATGTCCGAGTATTTCTGCTTGCCCTTCAAGTTCGTACCCGCCTACGCTGATTGCCACATTGGGATTTGTTTTAATTTGCTGGGTTTTTAAATAAAACTCACCTGTTTGAAAATATACCGTCAGCCCATCATTAAAATGGCTCATAGGACGAGTAGTTACACGTTTGTCTGCGCAAGTGGCAAGGATGATGGTCTTTTCTTTTTCCAGTGCAGAAACAACTTCATCTGCCGTTAGCGCGCAAGATTCAATACCATGACTTTCATAATGCGCCCAGCGTCTTGCTTGCGCAATGCGCTTACCATTGTCACCCTCCTCTTCAGCATAAGACATGTCACTAAGGGTGTCGCATGGGAAATTTCTGCATTGCCCACAATGTCCGTGTGAATCTCCCCAGCATGACTTTACATCGCATTCACCCCAAAATGGATTATCAATATGAAGACAACCTTTGCACCCCATTTCTTCTTTGTACTTACACTCACTGCATAGTATACCGCATCGTGATTCAACCATATTTCATCAGTCCTTTTTTAGTGTCTAAAGTAGCATATTAAACTGGACAACAGTACGCCTTGTTTTACACGATGGAAAAAAAAATATTTATTTTGGAAAAAAGTGTTGACATTTTCACAGGACAGTGTATAATTGGTTTTCGTCAGCATTTCTAAGAATTTGTCGAACACAAATCATAAACAGTGACACGCCCGGGCGCGTGAACTGACATTAAAAAATGCTGAAGTACAATAGCAATTTATTGGAGGGTACCCATGCAAAGCCAAAAAATTCGCATTAACCTAAAAGCTTACGACCACAAGCTCATTGACCAATCAGTGGTACAAATTATAGACACGGCAAAGCGCACGGGTGCCGAAATTTGCGGCCCTATTCCGCTTCCTACTAAAAAGGAAATCGTAACGATTTTGCGTGCGGTTCATAAATACAAAGACAGCCGTGAACAATTTGAAATGCGCACACACAAAAGGCTAATTGACATTGTCATGCCTACACCAAAAACCGTTGATGCGCTTCAACGTTTGGATCTTCCAGATGGTGTGGATATCACAGTTAAGATAATGTAGTTGGAGGTATGACCCAAATGAAAAAAGCGATTTTAGCCAAGAAAATTGGCATGACACAAATATTTGCCGAAAATGGGCAAGTAATTCCTGTAACGGTTCTTGAGGCTGGCCCATGTGTGGTTGTGCAAAAGAAAACAGTTGAAAAAGATGGATACGCAGCACTTCAAGTTGGCTTTGGCGAAGTGAGAACAAAATTGGTGAACAAGCCAGAGCAAGGTCACTTCAATGCAAGACTTGGTGCAAATGCAACGCCGAAACGCGTATTGCAAGAGCTTCGCCTTGAAGATTGTGACCAGTTTGAAGTAGGCGCGGAAATTAAAGCAGACTTCTTTGCCCCTGGTGACTGTGTAGATGTAACGGCAACATCAAAGGGTAAAGGTTTCCAAGGCGCAATTAAACGTCACAACCAAAGCCGCGGGCCTCTTTCTCACGGTTCTAAATATCACCGCGGGTTAGGTTCTATGGGTTCAGGTACAACGCCTGGTAGAGTGCGTAAAGGTAAAAAAATGCCTGGTCACATGGGCGCAAGAAGAACGACGATTCAAAATCTTGAAATTGTTCGCACAGACGCCGAGAAGAATCTTATTCTTGTAAAAGGTGCGATTCCCGGAATCAAAGGTGCTTTAGTTACAATTAAGAGCACGGTAAAAGTATAAAGCATCTGATTTAAAGGAGTGTGTAGGACGTGGCTACAGTAGCGATTAAAAATATTCGCGGCGAGTCCGTAGGCAATATGGAACTTAGCGATGCCATATTCGGTGTTGAAATTAACAAACACGCGGTTCACATGGCAGTTATTCAATATCTTGCCAACAGAAGGCAAGGAAACAAAAGCAGCAAAACCCGCGCAGAAGTTCGTGGTGGCGGTCGTAAACCGTGGAGGCAAAAAGGTACAGGGCGCGCCCGTCAAGGCTCAACCCGTTCACCTCAATGGACAGGTGGCGGTGTAGTGTTTGCACCAAAGCCTCGTGATTTTTCCTTCAAGTTAAATAAGAAGCTAAAAAGACTTGCGCTTAAATCAGTTTTAACAGATAAAGTGCAAAATGAAAAATTAGTCATCCTTGATAGTCTTGAACTTTCAGAAATTAAAACAAAAGCAATGGCTGGTGTTTGTACAAGCCTAAGCCTAGATACAGCTTTAATCGTAATGGATGGTTCTAATGATAATGTGGTTGCCAGCGCACGGAATATTCCAAGCATTAAAACCGCAGGTGTAAATACTATCAATGTATACGACATCCTTCACTATGACAGCCTTGTAGTTACAAAGGCAGCCATTGAAAAAATGCAGGAGGTGTATGCATAATGGCAGATTTGAAATATTATGACATTCTTTTCAAACCGCTTATGACAGAAAAAAGCATGGCACTTTTAGAAACACAGACATATAGTTTCTACGTGCATCCAGAAGCGACAAAAACGCAAATTAAAGAAGCAGTTGAAAAACTCTTCCCAAATACAAAAGTTGCATCAGTAAACACAATGAATACGCATCCTAAAAAGCGTCATCGCCGTGGTTACAAACCGGGTGCAACCGCTAAACGTAAAAAAGCAATTGTAAAATTAACCCCAAGTAGCAGCCCCATCGAGTATTTCGAGGGAATCTAAGCTGGAATAAAGGAGAATCCCTATGGGCGTAAAACGCTATAGACCATTAACCCCCTCCCAGCGGCAGATGACAGTTTCCGATTTTGCAGAAATAACGAAGTCATCACCGGAGAAAAGCCTTACTGTTCATTTAAAGAAACACTCTGGACGTAATGGTCAAGGTAAAATTACCGTTAGACACAGGGGCGGCGGGGCAAAAATAAAGTATCGTTTAATTGATTTCAAACGTGAAAAAGATGGCATACCTGCCAAAGTTGCCGCAGTAGAATATGATCCAAATCGTACCGCAAACATCGCACTTCTTTTTTATGCTGATGGTGAGAAACGTTATATTATCTCTCCTAAAGGTGTTGTAGTAGGGGATACGCTAATGAGTGGGCCAGAGGCGGAAATTCGTCCAGGCAATGCACTTCCAATGAAGACTATTCCTGTAGGTACAGAAATTCACAATATTGAAATGAAGCTTGGTAAAGGCGCACAGCTTGTGCGTTCTGCCGGAAATGTGGCACAGCTTATGGCTAAAGATGACAAGTACGCTACAGTACGTCTCCCATCTGGAGAAATGCGTCTTGTGCCTGTAAATTGCCGTGCAACCATTGGGCAAATCGGTAATCTTGACCACGAGCTTATCAATGTAGGTAAGGCTGGTAAGAAGCGTCATATGGGTATTCGCCCAACAGTTCGTGGTTCAGTTATGAACCCTAACGACCACCCTCATGGTGGTGGTGAAGGACGCGCACCCATTGGTCGTCCTGCGCCCTCTACACCTTGGGGCAAACCTGCACTTGGTTACAAAACTCGCAAGAAAAATAAGCACAGCAACAAGTATATTGTTCGCAAGCGTGGTTCTAAATAGGAGGAACTCATGGGCAGATCATTAAAAAAAGGGCCGTTCTGTGACGACCACCTGATGAAAAAAGTTATTGCACAAGAAGGTGCTTCCAGTAAGAGTGTAATTAAAACTTGGTCGCGCCGTTCCACCATATTTCCTGAAATGATAGGCTTTACTATAGCCGTTCATGACGGGCGCAAGCATGTGCCTGTGTATATCACCGAAGATATGGTTGGTCATAAGCTTGGCGAATTTGCCGCAACCCGCACATATCGCGGACATGGCAAAGATGCTGAGAAAAAGAGCAGAGTGAAATAGGAGGGCAATCATGGCAAGCAGAAGCCAGTTTAAACAACAAAGAAATAAAGAAAATCGTGAAACTCGCCCCCATGCAACACACAAATTTGCTCGTATATCCGACCGCAAAGCGCGAATCGTTTTAGAGGAAGTTAAAGGTAAGGGCGTAATTCAAGCACAAGCTTTGCTTCAATACAGTCCACGGTATGGTGCATACCTTATTGGTAAAGTGCTAAAATCCGCAATGGCAAATGCCGAAGAAAATCATTCTTTAAACACGGCAGAATTATATATTGAAGAAGCAATTGCAAATCAAGGGCCGACCCTGAAGCGCATTCAGCCCAGAGCTAAAGGCCGGGCGTATAGAATTAACAAGCGCACAAGTCACATCACAATTATTTTAAATGAAAGATAACACGAGGTGAACTCATGGGTCAAAAAGTAAATCCCCACGGCTTACGACTAGGTATAACTAAGGAATGGGATTCCGTGTGGTATGCGGAGAAAGATTTTGCAAAATACCTTTTGGAAGATGATATCCTTCGTAAGTTTTTGAAAAAAAGATTGAAAGACGCGAAACTTGCACGTATCACTATCAAACGTACAACCGACCGCGTTAAAATAACACTGCATACAGCAAGCCCTGGTATCATTATTGGACGCAACGGTCAAACCATTCAAGAGCTTACCGCCGCAGTTCAAAAATTAACAGAGCAAAAAGCTGATGTGGAAATTCAAGAAATTAAAAGACCAGAGCTTAATGCGCAACTTGTAGCCGAAGTTATTGCTAAGGATTTGGAAAATCGTGTAACTTTCCGCCGTGCTATGCGGCAAGCAATGACACGTGCAATGAAAAATGGAGCCCGTGGTATTAAAACAGCCGTTTCTGGTCGTTTAGGCGGTGCAGATATTGCACGGACTGAAAGTTACCATGAAGGAACGATTCCCCTTCAAACACTTCGTGCAGATATAGATTACGGCTTTGCCGAAGCCATGACCACTTATGGTAAACTTGGAATTAAAGTGTGGTTGTATAAAGGCGAAATCCTCCCTGGTCAGTTCCGCAACGAAAGAAACGAACGCGGTAATCGGGGAGACAGACGGGAAGGAGCTGGTAGATATGCTAATGCCGAAAAGGGTAAAAAGACGCAAGCAGTTTCGCGGTCGAATGACCGGAAAGGCTCTGCGCGGTAATAAAATCACTTATGGGCAATATGGTATCATCGCCATGGAGCCTTGCTGGATAACAGCGAATCAAATTGAAGCCGCTCGTATTGTTATGAATCGTACAATGAAGCGTGGCGGTAAAGTATGGATAAAAATTTTCCCAGATAAGCCTGTGACTCAAAAACCTGCTGAAACCCGCATGGGTAGCGGTAAAGGTTCTCCTGAGTACTGGGTAGCTGTTGTAAAGCCTGGGCGTGTAATGTTTGAAATCGCTGGTGTTGACGAGGAAACATCTCGCCGTGCGTTAAAATTGGCTTCTTATAAATTGCCAATAAGGTGTAAAATTGTTTCCAAGCCAGAGCTTGAAGCCATTTTAGCCGAACAAGAAGCTGGAAGTACACCAAAGCCAGCCCAAGCACAATAATAAGGAGGCTACAGTAAAATGAAATCTAAAAAATACTTGGAGTCTCTCAAGGATAAATCCGTGGAAGAGTTAAAAGTTGAACTTGTAACTTCTAAAAAAGAATTGTTCAATCTTCGCTTCCAAAACGCCACTAACCAATTGGACAACACGGCACGAATTGGTGAAGTTCGTAAGAACATTGCCCGTATTCAAACCGTAATGACACAGCGCGCCAAAGGTCTGGCATAAGGAGGTAAATCATGGAGACTCGTAATTTGCGTAAAACCCGTGTAGGTCGGGTTGTCAGTGATAAAATGGATAAAACAATCGTGGTTGCAGTAGAAAACCGTGTGCGTCACCCCATTATTGGAAAAATTGTAAAGCGCACATATAAGCTGAAAGCACACGATGAAACAAATGAGTGCGGTATCGGTGACAGAGTGCGCGTAATGGAAACGCGTCCTTTATCGAAAGATAAGCGTTGGCGGTTAGTTTCCGTCATTGAGAAAGCTAAGTAATCAGTTGCATCTTTAAGGAGGCACCAAAATGATTCAACAACAAACGCGGCTTAGGTCGGCGGATAATTCTGGCGCGAAAGAGCTTATGTGCATTCGCGTGCTTGGCGGCAGTAAACGCCGTTATGGCAATGTTGGAGACATAATCGTATGCTCGGTTAAGGATGCAACACCCGGCGGCGTGGTAAAAAAGGGCGAAGTCGTTAAAGCGGTTATCGTCCGTACAGTAAAAGGTCTAAGCCGTCCAGACGGTTCATCTATCCGCTTTGACGAAAACGCTGCAGTGATAATAAAGGAAGATAAAACCCCACGTGGTACACGTATCTTTGGCCCGGTCGCCAGAGAGCTGAGGGAGAAGCAATTCACCCGCATAGTTTCTCTCGCACCAGAAGTTTTATAAAAGGGTGAGTGAAATCATGAATAAAGTAAAAATAAAGCGCGGCGACATGGTTCAAGTTATTGCAGGTAAAGAAGTTGGCCGCACAGGTCGTGTACTACTCATTGACCGCGAAAAAGGCAAGATAGTGGTGGAAGGGCTAAATATGCAAACAAAGCATCAAAAGCCAAACCGTGCCAACCAAACTGGTGGCATAACCCGCCGTGAAGCACCCCTGCACATTTCAAATGTAATGTATCTTCACAAAGACAAACCAACCCGTATTGGATATAAGGTTGAAACTACTGACGGCAAAGTTGTCAAGAAGCGTTACGCAAAGTCAACAGGAGAGCTTATTGATTAAGTTTGGAGGCAAGTACTATGAGTCGTTTAAGAGGTATATACGACACTGAAATCGTTGACGGCATGATGAAAAAATTTGGCTATAAAAATAGACTAGCCGTGCCTAAAATCGAAAAAGTAGTAGTAAATATCGGCCTTGGTGAAGCCAAGGAAAACGCAAAAGTTATTGAACATGCTGTGGGCGACCTTGGAATCATTACAGGTCAAAAAGCAGTGGTAACTAAAGCGAAAAAATCAATTTCGGCCTTTAAACTTCGTGCCGGAATGCCCGTAGGTTGCAAAACAACCCTTCGCGGTGCGAAAATGTACAGCTTTGTGGATAGGCTTATCAATGTAGCTATTCCACGTGTACGTGACTTTCGTGGTGTAAGTGCGGATGCTTTTGACGGACGCGGAAACTACACATTGGGCATCAAAGAGCAGTTGATTTTTCCGGAAATCTCCTTTGATAAGATAGATAAACTGCGTGGCATGGAAGTGGTTTTTGTAACGACTGCCAAAACCGATGAGGAAGCCAGAGAGCTTCTTTCACTCTTCGGAATGCCCTTTATCCGCCCCAACTAGGAGGTAATATTCATGGCAAAAAAGGCATTAGTAATAAAATCCAAGCGCACACCAAAATTCGCTGTAAGAGCATATAGACGTTGCAATATTTGCGGTCGTCCACATGCTAATCTGCGCAAGTATGGCATCTGTCGTATTTGCTTCCGCGAATTGGCATATAAAGGCCAAATTCCTGGCGTAAGAAAAGCGTCTTGGTAATCACACTCAATCATTAGAAGTTTAGAATTTTCAGCTAGGAGGATTGCCCATGTTGTCCGATCCTATTGGGGATATGCTCACCAGAATCCGCAACGCGAACATGGCAAGGCATACAACCGTAGACATGCCTTCATCTAAAATGAAGGAATCCATTGCGACCATTTTAGTCAAAGAGGGTTATGTTAAGGGTTATGAAATAGTAGAAAATGGCGTTAAAAAAACTATGCGTATTACGCTTAAATATGGCCGTAGCAAGCAAGAAAAGGTCATTGCGGGGTTGAAACGTATCTCTAAACCAGGGCTTAGGGTTTATGCCAACTGCGAAGATTTGCCAAGAGTGCTTAATGGACTTGGCGTAGCTATTGTATCCACAAACAAAGGTATTTTAACCGACAAAGAAGCTCGTAATGCGGGCGTTGGCGGAGAAGTCTTAGCGTTTGTGTGGTAGGGAATTATAATAAAATGTTTTAAGGGAGGTGCAGAACATGTCCAGAATCGGAAAACTTCCAGTCATTGTGCCGACAGGTGTAACCATTGACCTTAAAGAAGGAAACTTTCTGACCGTAAAAGGCCCAAAGGGAACACTTAGCCGTAGACTTTCGCCAGACATGAATATCGCACAAGAAGACGGTCAGTTAGTTATAACGCGTCCGAATGATTTAAAGAGATTCAAAGCACTGCATGGTTTGACCCGTACACTCATCAATAATATGGTTATTGGTGTTACGGAAGGCTATGTAAAGCGTTTGGAGATAAACGGAACGGGTTATAGGGCTGCAAAAGCTGGTAACAAATTGACCCTTAACTTGGGTTATTCCCATCCCGTGGAAATGACAGACCCCGAAGGCGTTGAAGCTGTTGTAGAGGGTAATAATAAAATCATTATTTCTGGCATAGACAAAGAAAAAGTGGGTCAATATGCCGCAAATATACGTGAAAAAAGACCTCCCGAGCCTTATAAAGGCAAGGGTATCAAGTATGAAACCGAGCATATCAGACGTAAAGCTGGTAAAGCTGGTAAGAAATAGGGGCAGGTGAATAGGCATGATAAATAAACCATCACGTACTGCGGCGCGTAAGAAACGTCATTATAAAATGCGTCGCTATTTATCAGGAACAGCCGCAAGGCCTCGCCTGACTGTGTTTAAGTCTAATAAATATATATATGCGCAACTCATTGACGATGTAGCCGGTTGCACAATTGCCAGTGCATCTACCATGGATGCGGCATTCGTAAAATCTGCTGACCTAAAATCCACATCTAATCTTGATGCTGCAAAAGCAGTAGGCACACATGTTGCTAAAAAAGCTTTAGATAAAGGTATTGATACTATCGTTTTTGACCGCAGTGGCTATATCTATCACGGTAAAGTTGCAGCTTTGGCTGATGCAGCCAGAGAAGCTGGTCTAAAGTTTTAATAGAGGAAGAGGAGTATTGCTATGGCTTTGAAAAAGATAGATGCAAACGCCTTGGATCTTAAAGACCGGGTAGTGCAGATTAACCGTGTAACAAAAGTAGTAAAAGGCGGACGTACTTTCCGTTTTGCGGCACTGGTTGTTGTTGGCGACGAAGCTGGACATGTAGGTGTTGGGCTTGGTAAAGCAAATGAAATTCCAGAGGCGATTCGCAAAGGTAAGGAAGACGCTAAAAAGAATATGATTTTCTTTGAGAAGAACGAAAATGATTCTCTTTTCCACGATGTCGTAGGTCATTTTGGTGCAGCAAAAGTTATGATGCGTCCTGCACCAGAAGGAACGGGTCTTATTGCTGGCGGTGCAGTACGTGCCGTTATGGAACTGGCGGGTGTGCGTAACGTTGTTACCAAATCCATTGGTTCAAATAATAAGCACAACGTTGTAAAAGCTACACTTTCAGGGCTTGGTTTAATTAAAACACCAACCCTTGTAGCAAGACTTCGCGGTAAGTCTGTGGAAGAGATTTATGAAGTGAGGAATTCCTAATGTTGAAAATCACATTGGTGCGTTCACCTATCGGTGCAAAGCCTAAACATAGGGCAACTGTTCAAGCCTTAGGCTTGCGTAAGCTTCATGCAACCGTAGAACAAAAAGATAACCCTGCAATCAGGGGCATGATTCATCACGTTAAACATTTGATTAAAGTTGAAGAAGCATAGGAGGGCTGACCATGAAGTTAGGTGAGTTAAAACCCGCCAAAGGTGCGACAACAAAAGCTTGGCGTCGCGGACGTGGACACGGTTCTGGTAATGGTAAAACTGCTGGACGCGGACATAAAGGTCAAGGTTCTCGTTCAGGTAGTGGTGGTAAAGTAGGCTTTGAAGGCGGACAAATGCCATTGTATCGCCGTCTTCCAAAAAGAGGTCACTCATGCCGCAATACTAAAGAAATAGTTGCTATTAACGTGCAATTATTAAATGTTTTTAATGATGGTGACATTGTTGACATTGCTGCTTTAAAAGCAAAGGGATTGGTTTCAAACCCTCGCGATGGCGTAAAAATTCTTGGAAATGGTACTTTAGGTAAAAAGCTGACTGTGAAAGTAAACCACTTCAGCGAGGCCGCCGCCGAAAAGATTACATCTGCCGGTGGTAAAGCAGAGGTGATTTAAGTTGTTCAAAATATTCGCTAATGCTTGGCGCGTTGAGGATATTCGTAAGAAGCTATTGTTTATTTTTCTCTTGCTTCTGATATATCGCTTCGGCTCTGCCATTCCTCTTCCAGGTATAGACCTTGAACTATTAAACATGGTTCGTTATGGATATGGTGGATTAGGGCCTAATGCGCAGACTGTTTTCTCAATGCTTGCAGGCGGCGGTCTTGGGTCGGTTTTTGTCATGGGTATTGCACCATACATCACATCGTCCATTATAATGCAACTTTTGACATATGCTATTCCTCAACTTTCTGCTATGCAAAAAGAAGGCGAGGATGGTCGTAAGAAAATTCAACAAATTACCCGTTACTTAGCTGTTGCTTTGGCAGCATTGCAAGGTGCGGCTACTGTATTCTCTTATGTCAATTGGCCTCCAGGTCAGGCACAAGTAAACCTATTTAGAGAAGGTCATCAAAATATTTTTGTTTATGCCATGGCTACACTTGCTATGATGGCAGGTACGATTTTTATTATGTGGCTGGCAGAACTTTTAACAGAAAAAGGCATTGGAAACGGAGCATCATTTCTGATTTTTGCCAACATCTTGGCTGGGCTTCCTGGTGGCGCAATGATGTTGTGGATGATGGTAACGAATAATACAAGCGTAGGCACTATTGCTCAAGTTATTATTCTACTGGTAGTATTTGTTGCGATAATTGCTTTTGTTGTTTTAGTGCATGAGGGTGAACGCAGAATACCGGTTCAATACTCTCGTAAAGCAGCAGGTGGCGGTGGTGGCGCATTTGGACGCAATCATAATTCATATATCCCACTAAAGGTTAATATCGCTGGTGTTCTATCAATCATTTTTGCGATGTCGCTTTTACAGTTTCCTGTACAAATTTCAGGATTCTTTCCAAACAATACTTTCTGGGCAACCATTGCATCATATCTAAACTTCCAAGGTGGATTACACTGGATTGGTGCAGTAATATATGTAGTTTTAATTTTTGCCTTCACACATTTCTATACTTCCTTTGCAGTCAACCCTGTAGAGATGGCTGAAAATATGAAGAGAAATGGTGGATTCATTCCAGGTATTCGTCCTGGTAAACCTACCAGCGACTTTATTCAAACAACAGTGAATCGTCTTTCTTGGATTGGTGCAGTATTTTATAGTTTAATTGCACTTACTCCAATCCTTTTAGATATGGCAGTTAGAGATGTTCAACTAGGTTTTGGCGGAACATCGCTTCTCATTGTAACTGGTGTCGCCTTGGAGTTTGTTAAGCAATTAGAATCACAATTGTTAATGAGACACTATAAAGGATTTCTTGAGTAAATGGGAATTTTTATAAAGAATGATGAACAAATATCCCTTATGCGTACAGCAAGTAAAATTTGTGCCAGAACCCATGAACTACTTGCCAAAAGTGTTCGACCGGGCATAACCACTGCGGAACTTAACAGCATTGCAGAGGATTATATCCGAAGTAGTGGTGCAACGCCATCTTTCCTAGGCTATCGTGGTTTTCCAGCATCATGCTGTATTAGTGTCAATGATGAGGTAATCCATGGTATGCCAGGTTTGAGGCGGCTTAGAAATGGCGATATTGTAAGTATTGATATTGGCGTATGTTTTAAACGGTTTCATGGAGATGCAGCACGAACTCATGCTGTTGGAAAGATAGATACGGTACATCAAAAGTTAATTGATGTGACTGAACAAGCTTTTTTCGAGGCTTTGAAATACTGTAAGGTTACGCATAGACTTCATGATATGTCAAATGCTATTGAGGATTATGTAGATGCATTTGGATTTGGTGTGGTACGTGAGTGGTGTGGACATGGAATTGGGAGACAAGTTCATGAAGACCCTCAAATTCCACATACTCGGCAAGCAAAACGCGGTCCTCGTCTTGGACGCGGTATGACATTGGCGATTGAGCCAATGATAAATGCTGGGACATATGAAATAAATACGCTAGATGACACTTGGACAGTAGTGACAAAAGACGGAAAGTATTCTGCCCATTATGAAAATACTGTGCTTATCACTGATGGCGAGCCGGAAGTTTTAACTTTATGATAGTGCTTGGACAAATAGTTTTTTCTAAGTGTGGACGAGATAAAGGGCTTGCAATGGTTGTACTCAAAATAGAGGGCGAGTATTTATATCTGGCGGATGGGAAAACACGCACTTTGCAAAGACCTAAGAAGAAGAAGGCAAAACATGTGCAACACACACATTATATCGTGGAGCTTACGACTTCTTGCGGTCGTGATTTGCAAGACGCAGACATTCGCAAGAAAATTAAACATCATGTTTCTTAAAAGATGTTTAAGCTTTCCGGAGGGAGGTAAGTCGCATTGTCAAAGGACGATGTTATAGAAGTAGATGGTAAGGTTATTGAAAAACTACCAAATGCTAAGTTTCAAGTTCAGCTAGAGAATGGACATATAATTCTTGCGCACATATCTGGCAAGTTGCGAACGAACTATATTCGCATTATTCCCGGAGATAAAGTGCTTATAGAAATGTCGCCTTATGATTTAACCAAAGGACGGATAGTTTGGCGAGACAAGTAAGCTAAACTTCGGATTCACAAGGCGCAAAGGAGAGAGCTCACATGAAAGTTAGACCATCGGTTAAACCGATTTGTGAAAAATGCAAAATTATTAGGCGCAAGCGCGCTCTTAGAGTAATTTGTGAAAACCCTAAGCACAAGCAACGTCAAGGGTAATAGGAGGAAGTTTTATGGCACGTATCGCAGGCATTGATTTGCCCAGGGAAAAACGAGTTGAGATAGGTTTGACCTATATATTCGGTATTGGTCGCCCAAGTTCTAAACGTATTCTTGCGGAGGCAAAAATAAACCCAGATACTCGTATTAGGGATTTAACCGAAGACGAGGTTATTCGTATACGCGGTGTGATTGAAAACTCTCAAGTTGTTGAGGGTGATTTGCGTCGTGAAGTCGCGCTTAACATCAAGCGGCTGGTTGAAATCGGATGTTATCGCGGTATAAGGCATCGTAAGAGTTTGCCTGTTCGCGGACAGCGCACTCGTACAAACGCCCGTACTCGTAAGGGTAAAGCGCGTACAGTTGCCAATAAGAAGAAGTAATTGGAGGTTTAAATAATGCCAAAAAGAGCGGTTAAAAGAGCGGCAACACGCCGTAAACGCGATAGAAAATTTGTTGATCGCGGGCAAGTGCATATACAATCATCCTTTAACAATACAATTGTTACAATAACAGATACCTCTGGGAATGCTTTAAGCTGGGCTTCTGCTGGGCAGTTGGGCTTCCGTGGTAGCCGTAAATCTACGCCTTATGCAGCGCAGATGGCAGCAGATACAGCCGCTGGCGCAGCTAAAGAGTATGGCTTGCGTATGGTTGAAGTATTTGTAAATGGGCCAGGTAGCGGACGCGAAGCAGCCATTCGTGCATTACAAGCCGCAGGGCTTGAAGTGACGATGATTAAAGATGTAACGCCCGTTCCGCACAATGGATGTCGCCCACCCAAACGCAGAAGAGTTTGATTATTTGGAGGATTAGATTATGGCGAGATATATAGGCCCAGTTTGCAGGCTTTGCCGCAGAGAGGGAGAAAAATTATTTCTTAAAGGGGAAAAGTGTGCGAAGCAATCTTGCCCTATAAGTAAAGGTCGTCCCGCGCCTGGTCAACACGGAACAAGTCGTAAAAAGCTTTCCGAGTATGGTCAACAAACCCGCGAAAAACAAAAAACTAAAAGAATTTACGGTGTGCTTGAAAAGCAATTCCGTGGATATTTTGAAATTGCACGCCGCACTCCTGGTGTAACAGGTGAAAACTTACTTCGTCTTTTGGAAATGCGTTTAGACAATGCGGTTTATCGTCTTGGTTATGGTCGTTCTCGTACAGAAGCACGCCAAGTTGTGCGTCATAATTTAATTACCGTAAATGGTAAAAAAGTGAACATCCCTTCATATCAAGTAAAAGTTGGTGATGTTATTCAAGTACGCGACAAATCCAAAACCTTGCAACGTTTCAAAGATGTATTGGATGTCACTTCAAGCCGTGCTGTGCCAGACTGGCTTACAAATGACGCTGAAAACTTGCGTGGCACTATTGCATCAAAACCAAATCGCGAACATGTAACATATGACTTGCGTGAAACACTCATCGTTGAGTTGTATTCTAAATAATTAAATTCCAACTAAAAGGGAGGTTGTATTGGTGCTAGAGATTGAAAAACCTCGTATTGAGATAGTGGAATCTAAAGGCAATTCGTATGGGTGCTTTGTTGTAGACCAACTTGAACGTGGCTTTGGAACAACGGTTGGTAATGCGCTTAGGCGGGTGCTTTTATCAAGCCTTCCCGGCGCAGCAGTAAGTAACATCCGCATTGAAGGTGTATTGCACGAATTCAGCCATATTCCAGGGGTAAAAGAAGATGTAACGGAGATAATCTTGAACTTAAAGAATCTTTCCTTACAGGATGTTAGCGAAAATCAAGACCCGAAAACTATAGTCATTGATGCAAGTGGTGACGGTGTAGTCACTGCCGCTGATATTAAAATGGGTGCAGATATTGAAGTGCTTAACCCCGAACTTGTTATTGCCACACTTGATGGCAAAGATGCCAAGCTTTTTATAGAAATGACTGTGTGTAAAGGGCATGGCTATGTTGGAGCAGATAAAAATAAAAGTGCTGATCAGCCAATTGGCTTGATACCTATAGATTCAATTTTTACTCCAGTTAAAAAAGTTAATTTCCAAGTTGAGCCAACTCGTGTTGGAAATATCACCGACTATGATAAGTTGACCCTTGAAGTGTGGACAAATGGCACAATATCTCCAAGAGATGCAGTTTGTCTTGGTTCAAGAATTTTAACAGAACATTTTAACTTATTTGTTGACTTATCTGACGCAGTGAAAGCAACAGAAATAATGGTTGAGCGCGAAGAAGGTCTTAAGCTTAAAATGCTTGAAATGACCATTGAAGAGTTAGACCTTTCTGTAAGAAGTTATAATTGCCTAAAGCGTGCAGGAATCAATAATGTTGAAGACCTTGCCAGCAAAACTGAAGGCGATATGATGAAAGTGCGCAACCTTGGACGTAAATCCTTAGAAGAAGTTTTGAAAAAATTGACGGATCTGGGTCTTACCCTTCATCCGACTGAAGAGTAGGAGTGTAATATCATGCCCGGTTATAGAAAATTAGGACGCACATCCAGCCAAAGAAAAGCAATGCTTCGTTCATTGGCAACCCAACTGATATACCATGGCAAAATTACAACAACTGAAACACGTGCAAAAGAAGTTCGTCGCGTGGCTGAAAAGTTGATAACCATTGCCGTGAAAGAAAAAGATAATTTTACTACAGAAAATGTGACAGTCAAAGTTCCTCAAAAGGGAGCAGATGGCAAGCGTGTAAAAACAGTCGAGAATGGTAAAAAAGTAACAGTGTATAATGAAGTTGAACGTAGCATTAAAAAAGATGCGCCTTCAAGACTTGCAGTGCGTCGCAAGATTTTAAGCGTACTTTATCCTGTTACGCAAACCCCTGAAAATGGTCGCCGTATGCGTAGTGAGTCTAAAAAAATTGACCTTGCAAATCATATGTTTGACAATGTTGCGCCAAAATATGTTGGACGCAATGGCGGTTATACCCGCATGATAAAAATGGGCCCACGTCGCGGCGATGCTGCCCCAATGGTAGTATTGGAATTAGTTTAATTTTTGTAATGAGAACCGCAGGCACAAAGTTTTTTGCTTGCGGTTTTTTTGCAATTCCAAAAAGTAAGGTGTGAAAGTGATAACGCCGACAAAGGAGGCATGGGATAAATGGATAATAAGCATTCGATTTTGATAGTAGATGATAGCCAAATTGGACTCATGCATTTGGAAAATATATTACAGGAAGACTATATTTTATACAAAGCGTCTAATGGTGTAGAGGCTGTTCAAATTGCCCGTACAGAGAAGCCTGACATTATTTTAATGGATGTAGTGATGCCCCAAATGGATGGTTATGAAGCTACGATTGCTTTAAAAGAAGATATGGCAACACAAGATATTCCTGTCATTTTTCTGACAAGCCTTGACAAAGATGATAGTGAGGAAAAAGGGCTTCGTGCTGGTGCAGTAGATTATATCGGAAAGCCATATAATCCTGTGATTGTAAAATTGCGCGTGAGTGTTCAGTTAAAAATAGTTGAGCAAATGCGTACAATCCAAGATTTGAGCATGATGGATTCTTTAACGCGATTGCCAAACCGCCGCTTTTTTGATATGCGGTTGAAAGAAGAATGGGCGCGTGCTGAAAAAGAAAAAAAAGATTTTAGTGTGATTCTCATGTCTATTGATAATCTTCGTGCATATAATGCAGTACATGGTTATGAAAAGGGTAGTGAAAAACTGGTTGCTATTTCACAGATGATTGCAGATAGTATTGTGCTTAATGGGAATTATTTTGCGGCACGGTGGGCAGATGATACTTTTGCAGTTTTGATGCAGGATACAGATGCAAGCGATAGTCATTCTCTTGCAGAAGAAATTAGGGTTGCAGTTGAAAAGGATGGCGAAATGACCATAAGTTGCGGCGTTAACTCTGACCAACCAGCGTATTACAGCGGAGATATTGACCAATTTATTTCTAATGCGGATGCTGCATTATATCTTGCAAAGGAACTTGGGCAGAATCAAGTGGCTGTACATGCCCAAATGCCATTTTAGCTGTATTAAAGGTGTGAGTATTTAATGAATGTACTTGATTTAGCGGTACTGGTTCTGGTGGCTTTATGCGCCTTTGCAGGATACCGCCGAGGGCTAATCCGTACCGTGTATAGGTTAGCTTCTTTTTTTATCGCCATGTTTTTGGCAAACTATCTTCATGGGCCTGTGGCGCGAATGCTTCGCGGAACTGCTTTATTTACAACTATTCAAGAGAGCATTTCTTCAACATTAAATCTTGAGCGCGTGGTTGTTGACCATACTGCCGCACGGCAATCAGAAGTGATAGATTCACTGCCTGTGCCAGATTCATTGCGTGAAATGTTGCATAATTTTAATACACCAGACATGTTTGAATTATTACAGGTGTCTACAATTGATGATTATATTTCTGGTTTTTTTGCTAATATGGTCATCAATATCGTTGCTATGGTTGCGGTATTTTTTTTGGTATTGATTATGCTTTCCATTGCAGGGGTTGCTCTTGATATTGTTAGCAAACTGCCTGTGATTAACAGCTTTAACAACGGCGGTGGATTGATTGTAGGATTGGCGTTGGGTGGCATCTTGGCTTGGATTTGCATTGTTGTTATGACTTTAATTTTTGCCACCACTACAGACCCTTTAATTTATGCGTTGATGAATGGCTCATTTGTTGTTCAGTTTGTTTTGGAATTTATGATGCCTCAAGTCACTTCGGTTGCATAAGATGAATTGGCGAATCCTTTTAATCTTTGTACTTGTGAATATTGTAGCTATTGCTTTGGTTTCAATGGTTAATATTTTTCCAACATTTGAATCTGCCGCAAATGGACTACAAATCATTCGCTCACAAGAAAGCAGATATATCCTTGAAAACAGGTTTTTAGCTGACTATGAGGAAAATATACATGCGTTGGATACCTTAGATACTAGACGAAGCATTATATCTTACGATGAACTGATTACTGTTTTATCAGAAATAGGAGACTATGCCACCAGTCATGGGCTTACCCAAGTATATCTTCGTGTCTCTGAACCAATGGGTATTTACGCAGAGCTTCACCTAGTTGAGCGAATATTTGAAATGCGTGTCAATGCATCTTATACGGGTGATTTTCAAAATATCTTAAATTTTCTATATGCATTGGAACACAAAAATGTCAACATTATTACAATAAATATCACATCAGATGAGCCTGGAGCATTGGCTCTTCTTGATGTAGAATTTTCTTTATTCGGGAGTGAGTAAATGAAGGGTTTTTGGGCACAAGGTAAAAATTTTCGCAAGCCAATGCTTATGTTTGCAGATTTTATTCAATTTTCTGCCAGTTATTATGTTGCATGGTTTATCCTTCTGCGCCGAATTGACCTTGCCGCACATGTGGAAGCCATGCTTCTTGGATATATTTTCTTTATTGCAATTTTTTTCATAAGCTTTTGGATATTTGGCATGTATGAAAGTTTGTGGCGTTATGCAGAAGCTTATGAGTTTTTAAAATGTATGATGGCAACGGCAGCGGCAGTGATAGCGTTTATTGGGGTGACATGGATTGTAGTTCAACCGCCTATGGTAGAACAAAGATTGCCTATTACGGTATATTTCATTTCAGCCATAATGGCAGGTGCAAGCGCGCTCTTTTTCCGAACCGCCTATCGTGCCTATCGTACCAATAAAGCAATACGCACAAACTCTGCCAGTCGAAAAAAGGTTTTAATCGTAGGTGCAGGAGAAACCGGGGCGGCTGTTATTCAAGGGCTTTGGCATAGTCATGCCCATTTGTATGAAGTGGTGTGTGCTGTAGATGATGACCCAGTGAAGCAAGGGCGAAAAATTCAGCGAATCCCTGTTGCAGGTTCAACCAATGATATTCCGCGTCTTGTAGAAAAACATGGTATCCGTGTGATTTTAATTGCTGTTCCCCATGCAACAGGTAAGGAGCGGCGCAGGATTTCCAGCATTTGTGCCAAAACCACTTGTGAGCTAAAGAAAATCCCCAGCTTGTTTCATTTTGATGAAAATGAGACTGAAACATCGAATCCAACGGTGGTTTCCCGTATAGAAGATGTAAGCGTTGAAGATTTACTGGGACGCGAAGTGATAGATATTAAACGATTTAAAACAAAGTATTTATTAGGGCAAACGGTGCTTATTACAGGTGCAGGAGGGACTATTGGCTCTGAATTATGCCGTCAAGTGGTTGCCCATGGTGCGGCAAAAATCATAATGGTTGATGTTGTAGAAAATGGATTATATGCAATTGAGCAAGAGTTAATTTTCAAATTTGGAAATAAAGCTTCTTTTCAGCTCTTTGCCGAAGTGGCAAGTATTCGGGAAGTATCACGGCTTGAAACCCTTTTTACACGGTATAAACCAGACCTTGTTTATCACGCCGCCGCACACAAGCATGTACCCCTTATGGAGTCTGCACCTGAAGAAGCTGTAAAAAATAATATTTTAGGCACATTAAACATTGCCCGTTGTGCAGATACGCATGGTACAAAACGCTTTGTTCTTATTTCAAGTGACAAGGCTGTAAATCCAACAAATATTTATGGCGCAACAAAGCGTGTGTGTGAAATGATTGTGCAAAGTATCAACCCCCAAAGCAAAACAGAATTTGTTTCTGTACGGTTTGGTAATGTGCTAGGTTCAAATGGTTCAGTGATTCCGCTTTTTAAAGCGCAAATTGCCGCAGGTGGCCCTGTGCGCGTGACCCATAAGGAAATCATACGCTATTATATGACTGTTCCCGAAGCGGTTAGTCTTGTTATGTCCGCAGGTGAAATGGCAAAGGGCGGCGAAATTTTCGTGCTGGACATGGGCGACCCGATAAAAACTTTAGACCTTGCAGAGATGCTCATTCGCCTTTCTGGATACGAGCCGTATAAAGATATTGATATTACAATAACAGGGCTTCGCCCTGGTGAAAAACTGTATGAAGAGTTGTTAATGGCAGAGGAAGGGCTAAAAACCACATCAAACAATAAAATCTTTATTGGTAAACCCATTGACATTAAACCTGAATATTTATTTGACTCTCTGAATATGCTAAAGCAACAGGCAAATTCTTCCGAACTGGAGTCACGTTTGAAAATGTTGGACAAGTTGCATGAACTTGTGCCGGGATTTCATAGGGAGGTCGGAAAATGCTAGACGACGAAAAATATATGAGAGAAGAACGTGAAAAACAAAAAGAGAAAAAGTGGGATTTTGAGGACTGGGTATTCACTATCGCAGGGATATTATTTGGTGTAGCCATGCTTACGCTGGCTTTTGGTAACAGGATAGTGGAGTATGACTATTATGAAGCATATGAGTTTATGGGTGACTTTGTAGAAAACATAGAATCAGGGCAGGGTATTGACCCTACAGATTTTCGTCAGTGGCTTCCGTTTTCATGGTTATTATTTCTGATTGCATGGGCATTGTGTGAGTTTAAAGCTGTTATTGACAGCCTTCAAGGAAAGGAAATGGAAGATAGTTTAGCCACCTACTTGGGGGATGCACTGTATCTTACCATCACTATTGCATTGCTTGTGATTGGTATTGTAAGCGGCACTTGGTATGCGTCATGGTTGGCAGGGCCCATAATGTGGGTTTTAACCATTATATTTTTAGCCATACTTAAAAAATCGGATGATGATGTAGAAGTTGGCGACCGTAAACAGCCCATATCAGGTAAGGCAATCTTTTTGATAATTTTCACATTGGGTATTGCCATTGAAATACTGACACAGGCATGGATTGCATTTCCGCTGGCATGGGTCATCATTTGCGGATTAAAGGTTATAAACATGGGGTGCAGGGGCAACCTAAATGAAAGCCGCGTCTTTGACCTATTGTACTATTTTGCAAGTTTTGCTTTAATCACTATTGGTCTTATTTGGAACTTTTGGTTTACATCATGGCTTGCGCTTCCTGTGGTATTTATATTAAGCAAACTTTATGGAAAAATTACTGCCCGCAAGCATAAGTAAAGGGGTTGTCCCATATGTATATATATATGAAGCGATTGATTGACCTGACTGCAATTATACTCACCGCGCCTTTATGGCTGCCGCTTATGGCAGTGCTGGCAATGCTTGTAAAAGTAACATCACGGGGAAATGTTTTTTTTAAACAAAAGCGATTTAGTCAAAACTGCGAATTTTTTATGATTTATAAATTCCGCAGTATGTATACCAATGCGCCAAAAGACGTACCCACCCATCTTTTAAAAAATCCCGAAGCGTTCATTACCCCTATAGGGAAGTTTTTGAGAAAATCCAGCTTGGACGAGCTTCCGCAAATTTTTAATATTTTAAAAGGTGAACTTACGTTGGTTGGCCCTCGTCCAGCCTTATGGAATCAAGACGATTTAATTGCCGAACGTGAAAAATACGGTGCGAATGCTATTCCCGTTGGGCTAACAGGACTAGCCCAAGTCAAAGGACGTGACGAGCTTCCCATCAAAGTCAAAGCAAAATGGGATGGCATATATACAAAGCATATGGGTTTTTTCCTAGACATATATATCCTCTTTAAAACAGTAGGCAATGCCTTATCAGGAAGAGGCGTAAAAGAAGGTGGCACTGGGCGAAAATGAAAATTTTGTAATGAAGGCAGGTTATGAGCATAGATGAACGTATTGATTGTAGGCGCAAAAGGATATATTGGTGAAAGTCTGGCTTTATATGCAAAAAATCACTATCCAATGAACACTCATATTGTAGACTCATTTAAAGGCTGGAAAAAAGTATCTTTTGAAGGTTATGATAGTGTTATTTTTGCAGCGGGAATTGCCCACCGTAAACAGACACTTAAAAATGCCGCCCTATATTTTGCAGTAAACCGCGACCTTGCTTGTGCTGTTGCAAAAAAGGCAAAACTTGCAAAAGTGCCTCAATTCATCTATTTAAGCTCTATGGCAGTCTTCGGAAAAAAAGAGGGTGAAATATCCGAGCATACCAAACCCAATCCGCGGAATAATGATTACTATGGTAAGTCAAAATTTCAAGCAGAACGCAAATTGCAAAAACTTGAAAATAGTGCATTTGCCGTTGCAATTGTTCGCCCGCCAATGGTTTATAGTGCCTATGGGACGTATTGCCCGGGAAAATTTGCACAGCTTACCCAAATAGCCAAATTGTCCCCCATGGTCTTGGAGAATCACAATAAGCGCAGTATATTATATATTAACAATTTATCTGAGTTTCTATGCACTATCATAAGATTGCGTGCAAAAGGTATCTTCCACCCGCAAAATGCAGAACACACAAGCACCGCAAACTTAATCCAACTGCTTCGACGAAAGATGGGAAAAAAAACAATTCTATTGAAAATCAATGGAAGTTATTTTTTACAAATGTTTAAAATGGCAATGGTTATTATTCCGCCGCTACAAACCGCATTCGGCAGTTTGTACTACACTGCCGAAATCCCATCCATTCCATATAAAGCCATTGGATTGGAAGAAACAATATAATAGAGATGAAGGGGGTACTTGGGGATGAGAATTTTCATGGAGCGTGATGTCACAGAACCACAAATCACTGGAGTACGCTGTAACTTGTGCGGAAAAGACGTGAACAAAAACGCCCTTGGATATCTGGAAGACCACATCTCGCTTTCTAAGACATGGGGTTATCACTCTCCTTATGACGGAGAGGCTCATGACATTGATATTTGCGTAGCCTGTTATAAAGATTTAGTGCAACGATTTGAAATACCACCCAGTATTGCGTAAAGTTTTAGAAAGAATATCTCACAATGGGATATTCTTTTTTTATAGAATCATGTTAGTCATCAAAAAAAATCAACTATCCTGATTAAGAGACTAAATGTGTTAAGTGATTTTCTCAACGCTTTAGGTATTACAACTCTATTTAAATTATCAAGTTTACGTACTATTCTTGTTTCTTTCATAAGGAATCTCTCCAAATTTGTAAATTGTTTTCTGGTTTTAGTGTGGATATATTACCAGAAAACTACAATAAAACAAGCTAAATTATAACACATTTAGGTGTGATTTTACAGATTTTCTCTTGACTTTCTGTGATTCTTATGGTATCTTTTCAAAAAGACATATGAGAGGGGTGAATATTATGGCATAAGTTGTGTGTCTTTTATAGGGTTTATACTGATTTTAGCGGTGTTTGGCTTCTGCCAAGTTTGAGATTGAAAATTTTAGCTATTAAGAAGGAGAATCTTTATGTACAAAAAAATGCTTACTTGTATGTTCATAACTGTGGTCACATCTCTATTCATGTTAGCAAGTGCATACGCATGTGAGGGTGAGGTTTGCTATGGATATCACCAAAACAACAATGCCAATGAAAGTCAAGCATATTATACCATTGATGATATTTTGGCTTTGTTGAATGCTGGCTACATTGATTTTGATGAAAGTGGTCACTTGTTCATCGTGAATCCTCTATTAAATGGACATTTATCACATCTTACAAACAGAGTATCTTTTGTTGTTGATTCAAGCTATGAAGAAATTTGTTGCGATTACCACGCTGATTCTGATTATATCTGCTTCACTCCATTTGCACCATCAGGTTCTTGCTCTAATATTTTTGGACATTCTTGGGGAGCGTGGGGGCGATTAGAAACAGTAGGCGCAGTAAGTCATTCAAACAATTGTGGAATCACAAGAACATGTGTTTCACGAACAGAGCGAAGAAGATGGTGTACTAGAAATCTATGTTCAAGATATTATCTAGAACAAGGAACTATCTTTATACTATGCTAAATAAAAGCAAAGCGATTGCTGGTATTAGTATAGTTTTTGTATTGTTTTTGGCTATACTTACTCATCAGTGGATATGGCCTGTTCTCATTGGAAATCACTTTAGAGAAAGCACATGGTGTATAGCGTGTTCTGAAAGGTTAAAGTATTATTTGGAATCAAGGCAATTGGAAACTCCAGCTGATTTCTATGGTGATGGCGTAAGGCGAGAGATTACTGGTGAATCCGTTGAAGAGGCGTTTTCAGAGCTTAGACCCTTTCATCCAACAACCTGTGATGACTGTCTAAAGTTAATAGCAAATATTATGATGCTTCCATATGGCTCTCCCGAATGGGAAAATGCATGGGATGCATACCATGCACCGCACCGACGATAAGGCGTAGACAAAGATAGGTGTTAATTTTACAATTTATCTGTTGACTTGCTATAATTCGCATGGTATACTTCACAAAATACACTAAAAAGGAGCGCGGTATTATGATATTGGCTACGTACTTTTTATCATTGATATTTTTACAGCCAACGCCACGCGGGCCAGGGGCAGACCCTGGGGGCTGGCCCGGAGGTTGGCCGGGCTGATGGTTGTAATATTGAAATTGTAAAACTATAAAATAAATACCTGCTCTTTAGAGTGGGTATTTTTCGTGGAGTGATGTGTGTGAAAATGAAAAACACAAAGGAAAATCTAATCAACGAATACTTTGCAATCAGTGGGTTTCATGAAATCATCAAGGTTGACAAACTTATAAAAAAGTTAGAATCATATAGTGTTGAAAATGACTTTGATAGGGAAATTGAGTACTTATTGATTGTAATAAAAGCAGGCAAAGAAAGCTATAAGTCAAGCGACTTTGAACTGTGTAAAAATATAGCAATGCCTATGTTTGAAGGGTTAAATAATATTGACAATTTGAGCTTCTTTGAGGTTGTCTTCTTTGCAAGAGTTATTGAATTTGCCCCAACATTTGAACAGTTAAAAGATTGTGAAAGTAAAATTTCAGCTTTGCTTGAGACAAAATATAAACATGAAAAAAGTTATGAAGTAGTTAAGTGGATGATTAGTACAAATATGTTATCTCGTTTAGTTCGCGCAAAGTATCCTGATGTGAATAGCATAAAAACCGAGGGAGACAGAAAAGAGATAGAAAAATTGTTTAGTCATCACTTGTCATTAACCAAAACTATATGCAACAAAATGGGACTTTTAGCATATTTGGCAATGGCAGAAGTGCGCGAAGGTGTTTTTTATACAGATGCCGAATTGATAGATAAGAGTATAAGCTGGTTAAAAAAGAATGAGCGTAAAACGTGGTATCCATCAGCTATTGATGAGCTACTAACATACTACAGACATTTGGGTGATGAAATCACAAAAAGTCAATTGGATATTTTAGTTGGATACCGTATCAAGAAAAAGCGTGAATCAGAAAACATACACATAGATGATGCCGCAGAATACTTAGGCTTAACAGACAAAGGGCTTGAACAGATAGAAAGCGGACGCATAGGAGCTAAAAATATCCACCTATATAAGCTTTCATATCTATTCAATGTAGAAATGAATTATTTTTATCATGGTGATAGTGATAAGTAATAGTTTTTTAATCATTGTAATAAATAATGGGGCTATCTTGTTTTTTTCTGCGAACAAGATAGCCCTATATTTTTTTTGAAAAATGATTTTATTTTGTAACCACCAACATGTTTTTCTTGTCTATATTTATGGTAAAGGAGTTGTTTGTTTCATGAAGATTGGAATACCAAGAGCCTTGTTATACTACTTTTACGAAGACTTGTGGCTCAATTTCTTTAAAAATATCAATGTAGAAACCATTGTCAGTCCCGAAACCAATAAAGAAATCATTAGAAAGGGTGTGCGGGATTCTATAGATGAATCATGTTTTTCTTCAAAAATATTTATTGGACATGTCGAATATTTGATTGACAAATGCGACATGATTTTTGTGCCGCGCATAGAAAATTCTGCAATCATGTCAGAATACTGCACGGCTATTTTTGGGTTATACGACCTTGTTAGAAATACATTTCCAAATGCAAAGCTTTTACATGCAGATGTAAACTATCTGCTTCGCAAGAAAGAAGCGGCGGCATTTATATCCATTGGTGAAACCCTAAATAAAAGCAAAGAAGAAGCTGAAGCGGCATACAAAGCCGCTGTACTAACAGCCAACATCCTAAAACAAGATAGAATCACAAAACAAGAAGCCTTGCTAAACAGCGATGACCCTAAGATTCTAATTTTTGCCCATGCCTACAATACCTTTGATGCCAGTATAGGAAAAGTTGTGACAGATTTTTGTGCCGAAAATGGCATTCAAGTTATTTATGCCGATTTAGTCAATCAAAAACCAGTCAAATCAAAAGTAGCCACAACCTATGGTGCAAAAGTATATTGGAAAGTCACAGCCGAACTGCTGGCAGGTGTTGAAACCTATAAAGACCGTGTGGACGGCATTGTACTTATCTCCGCATTCCCTTGCGGCCCAGATTCTATATTTAACGAATTGTTGATTAGGGTCATCAAAGATAAGCCTATTTTATCTTTAGTGATTGACGAGCAAGACGCAAGTACAGGGATTCAAACAAGATTGGAAAGCTTTACAGATATTATTATGGCAAAGAGAAGGGGGCATATGTAATGGCAACCCCAAGAAAAATAGCATGTAGCCCAAAAATTGGAGACTATCATATACTCACGAACATGTTGGTAGAACGATGTTTAGGGTATGAAACAATGCTTGTCCCCCCTATGACAAAACGCACCCTTGAACTTGGTGCGAGACATAGCCCCGACATGATTTGCACGCCCTTTAAAAAAATTATGGGCAGTTTTATAGAAGCCGCAGAAATGGGAGCCAATGTATTTATAATGCCCGGGGCAGGATGTCGCTTGGGCTTTTATGATGTATTGCAAAAGCAAATTTTATCGGACTTAGGTTATGACTGTGAATTATTTGTCCTTTTTGACTATTTTCCCACAGCAACCAGACTTTTTAAGGCATTAAAAGAAGTCAATAAGGATTTAACACAAGATGCATTTGACACGGTTTTTTACACCGCTGCCCAAATTGCCTTTGACATGGACAGTCTTTCTGATTTTATGCGCAGGCATATGGGCTTTGAAGTGACCAAAGGCACTTTTGAAAAGTACTACGATGCCTATTTAAAAGAAGCACCATTGGCGCAAAATGCAGATGAAGCAAAAGCAATTGGTTTAAAGCACAAAGAAAAGCTGGAATCCATCCCAATCAATAAGCCGAAAAAGCCTGTACGCATAGGCATGGTTGGCGAAATTTATGACCTTGTGGAACCATTTTCAAATTGCTATATAGAAAAATGGCTGGCAGAACATGCTGTTGAAATTGTCCGTCCCTTTGGGCTAACCAGTATGCCTGATGTTATTTTTAATGTAGAAAACGCTATTGCAAAAAGCGGTGGATATGTAGATTACAATATTGGAAGTACTGCCAACGAAGTTATTGCCCAAGCGTATCAAATGATGAATGATAAAATTGACGGCATTATACATGTAAAGCCCGCGTCTTGTTCACCAGAAATAACCGCCATGGCAATTTTGCAGAACATGGCACAAGACCACGAGACCCCCATCATGTATCTTACCTTTGATACAGAAACAGGCGAAGCGGGGGTTCATACACGGCTGGAAGCATTTTATGACATGATTGTAATGAAAGGAGCATTTTAAATCAATGAAAAAAGCATACTTAGGTATTGACATAGGCTCTATCTCCACAAAGGGTGTGGTGATTAACGAAAACAAAGACATTTTGGCAAGCAGTTATTTATGGACGATGGGCAACCCCATTCAAGCCGTAAAAAATGTGTTAAACGAACTTTGTGAAAAAATGGATAGTAGCTATACTGTAGTGAACGCAGGGACAACGGGCTCTGCAAGAAAACTCATTGGTGTAGCCCTTGGGGCGCGTGTGGTTAAAAATGAAATAACCGCCCATGCAGTAGGTACCCTTTCCGTTGTGCCAGATGTAAAAACGATACTTGAAATTGGTGGGCAAGATTCTAAAATTATATTGATAAATAATGGGGTTGTCATGGACTATGCCATGAATACCCTGTGTGCGGCAGGTACAGGCTCGTTTTTAAGCAGTCAAGCAAAACGCCTTGACTTAGAACTAGACAGCTTTGCAGACCTTGCCCTCACCAGCAATAACCCTGCCAAAATTGCCGCAAGATGTACTGTTTTTGCAGAAAGTGACCTTGTGCATAAGGCACAAATTGGCTATAGCAAGGCAGATATTGTGGCAGGGCTTTGCCGTGCAGTTGTTTTAAACTACTTAAACAATGTAGGCAAAGGCAAGCAAATTAAAGCCCCAGTGGTTTTTCAAGGGGGCGTTAGCAAAAATGCCGCCGTTGTAAAAGAGTTTGAAAAGGAACTTCAACTGCCAGTTCATGTGGATGACAGCGGACATCTGATGGGGGCTTTGGGTGTGGCGGTACTATGTAAAGCAGAAAAAGAAGAAACGCCATTTGACTTTAATATCACAGAGGTTAACTTTGAAACAAAAGGCATTGAATGTACCCAATGTCCAAATAACTGTGAAATCATTTGCGTTTTAAAAAATAATGAAATGATAGACGCATGGGGAAACAAATGTGAACGCGGTACACAAGTACAATAAACGCAATAAAAAAGATATTCCACCACGGAATGTCTTTTTTTATTGCCTGTTTGTTGACATCCATTAAAATTTACATTAAGATAACGCCGTTAATTTAAAACAATACAGATATATAAGGTGGTGTTACAGTGAAAGCCCGTGCGCGGCGTGAACGTGAGAAACAAAATATGAGGGTTTCCATTTTAGAAGCAACTGCAAAAATCATTATCCAAGAAGGTTATGATAAATTATCCATGCGAAAGATAGCTGACGAAATAGAATATACGCCCACAACACTATATAATTACTATAAAGATAAAGCACAAATTATTGAAGAAATTGCGAAAGATGTATACATGAAAGTGGTTGCCGACATAAAAGAGATTTTGCAGAATAATAAAAATTTAACCTTGGATAAACAATTGAAACTTTCCTTTATTGTGTTTATTAAAACCATGACGGATAATGCTGAAATGGGCAAGGCAGTCATGAGAAGCGGAACAGAAACCATATTTGGGGCAGGCGAAACATCTGAACCCAATACCAACAAGGGCATACACATGCTCCATGGGCTTTTGCAGGAAGGACAAGAACAGGCTATATTCCGCAAGCTAGATGAAAATGTATCGTGGATGCTTATTACCGCACTTTTGGGGTTTTCTATGAATGCGATTGAAAATCAACTATATCTTAATGAAAATTGGGATGACTTGGTGGAGACATATGTTGACATTTTAACCAATGGTATTATGTCTATAAAATAAAAAAAGGCGAGTTTCTATATTTGAAACACGCCTTTTTTGCTAGTGATTAAATAGCCCACTCACCATTGGTGAAGACTTGAACCTGCTGCCCGTCATAGGTTTTGCCTGTGACTTGTAAACAGGGTGAACCAATCATAAAGTCTACATGGCTTTCACATTGGTTTAATCCCCTTGCCATGCGCTCTGCTTCTGTCAAGCTTTCTGTGTCTTTGACTGTGGGTGGATATCCATTGCCTAGGGCAAGGTGACTACTTGCGTTTTCATCATAAATGGTTCTATACCATAATAAACCTAGGTAGGATATGGGGCTGGATTGTGGCACAAGGGCGACTTCTCCCAAGAAGTTTCCATTAGGGTAGCGGCTGATGAGTGCCTGTAAATGCTCTTGCCCTACATTTGCCTTGTAATCTATCACCTGTCCCTCTTCAAACCGTATCCCAAAGTCATCTATAATGTTGCCCATGTAGATGATGGGT
>Ga0131853_10003119_pt1 | contig 29719 bp, 16 predicted proteins | sample TergutLab28metaG_FD_92764 | JGI IMG/M metagenome (GOLD analysis project Ga0131853, IMG submission 92764) | Labiotermes labralis P1 segment gut microbial communities from Petit-Saut dam, French Guiana - Lab288 P1 (version 2) (version 2) | ecosystem: Host-associated > Arthropoda: Insects >... | reverse complement strand
TGATGCACAAAATTTGTTTCAAAATAAGTTTCATTTCATGCCTCTACATGTTTCGAGCACATGTGCTCGAAACATGTAGAGGCATGAAATGAAACTTATTTTGAAACAAATTTTGTGCATCAAATTGGTTAAATACTGAGATAAATGTTACTTACGTTCGCAGTTTCTGTTAAGGATGGCAATTTTGATTACTCGCCCCGGGGTTCAGATAATTTAGCTACGCCACTCAGCATTAGGCCTTCATGGACCGCATCTCTATATTTTGAAAGAGTAGATTTCGTGATATTATCTTATAACATTCTGCGTGCGAGCTTGTACATTGGTTTAGCTTCGTGACTAGTTTTGAGAAAACTTGTTCTTTTCCATTAAACATGACATAATTTAATTAAAGTCCGTGCCATCTACATCAGTTCAACTTCATAACCAAATCTCCGAAAAAAAGGGACCCGTATTTTCCTTATCTAAATACAAGTATTTAGAATTATTTTTCATGGCGCAACAGCCCCTACTGGGCCAAGACCTCCTCAGTATCGAGGCTTCACGATCATACTCATACTCACCACACTCAGTAGAACTCCTCTGTTTGAGTAATCAGGCCGACGCAGTGAACTCTACCTGACAACACACAGCACTCTTTACAGACATCCATACCCCTGACGGGATTCGAACCTGCACTCCCAACAAGCGAGCGGCCGCAGACCTAAGCCCAAGATTGCTCGGCCACCGGGATAGGTACAGGTTTTGAAAGTCCCATATATATTCCTGTAAACATTTTCTTCAAACGCTCATAATTTATGTACTTGCGTCACAGTAAGAGACCATGTCCATGTATTCCGATTTAAAACGACTTTCTAAATCTGAGAGATCAGTCGTTTCAGTTCCTTTCCAGATCTTCCTATGGTCTAGTCACACGCTTTTCTGTGCCTACTTGTACCCTTTTCTTTTGCCAGGTTTGCGGCAGAAAGTAAACGCTGTTATTATTCCCCTTTCTTTCCTGAACATCTATCTGATTTACGCTTCTTTTTTTTTTTTGACTCCTTCACGAATTTTGTTTTGTGATACCATTCTCTTATTATTTATGTAAATTAAGCTTAGATAGTGGCTCACGGTAAGCACAATATGTGTTTTCTAACCAAGTACTGCTCATACACAAAATTTCGCAGAAAATATTTGTTGCTAGTAATGAATATAGCACTTGGGAGGCATAAATTACAATCCCTGCAGCATATACAAGATGAAACTGAAAACGTAAAATTCTAGAGTGCAGGCTTATTGAAAATGCATGGAGGCTTCGAAATGTTCGCGGAATCAGCCCCCCTCTGAGGAATACAAAAGAGTACAATCATTAAGCTACATTTCCTTCAAAGCATTCCCCTTGTGCAACTATACACTTCTGCCAGCGACTGTAAAGGTGTTGGAAACATTCCTGGCAGCCATTTTGTTAAAGCCTTTTCAGCTCTTCGTTAGCATTCTTAATGACGTCAGTAGCATCACAAAGGGCCCTAATTTCAGTGGTGATTTCTGTTGAAGGAACAGGTAAAAATGAGCTGGAGCCAGGTCAGAAGAGTATGGGGGATGCTCCAGTGTTTTCACGTTGTTCTTTGCTAAGAAATCCTTGAACAAAACCGACCGGTGTGCTGCAGCATTGTCGTGAACAAGAAAACAACTGTTGGTTCTCCATTTTTCGGGGCGTTTCCTACTGACTGTTTCCCTATGGCGACGAAGGATGTCAATGTGAATTTCTTTATTCACAGTAGCAATCCTGTAAATTTTACCAGTGAACTTCTGTAAATTATATCAGAAAATTAGGGGAACTTTCATAAGCTACTACGTATCATTGAGATGAATGAGAAGGCGGATTTGAATTTTGACTCGATTCATGGCATTCTATTAAAAAGAGTTCAATGTTCTTGTACATAGCAGCAGTTCATATACTGAGCCCTAAATTTTATATCTTAATTCCGTTTTCGGATAAACCTGTCATATTCTACGTTACGTTAATAGGGTAGTTCGACCATTTCTCCTCTGTGACCCATGAAAAGACTGTGGTTCTCATCGGTACGATTCCATTGTTGGTAATGTGCTTTACTTCTCAATTAGTGAAGATACAAATCCCTTTCACCTTGAAGATTGAAGCAGCAAGCTCTTGCGAATTATTGAAGGAACTTCATGCTTCTTATCCGCTACGCAGCGTCACAACGCTTCACCGTTCTTTTTCCATGTATGACTGGACAGGTCTTTCTCAGAATACTTCTTGTTTCATTCCACCAGTATTCCTAACGCTGATACGTCTATACCAGGAATACGCACACAAAACCCCATCTTGTTGTATGACAACCTTCAAAACCTAAAAACTTCCGGGTCCTCCTACTTCAGTCATGTGATAGCAGCTACTGCGTAAACAGATGAATAAGGGCACCTCCACCGCTTCAGTTGCAGTAACACTCCGATTTACGTGCATAAGACTTCTCGTACTCTCCCGACTAGTTGCGTCAGCCTAGGCTCGTTAACGTTACCTGTGACTGAATTTGGGGACTTCGTGGAATTACTCCTGCTATACGTGCATTCATCTACGATTGGCAGTGTAGAGTGTCTTCAACCTAGCGTGAAGACACGCTGATTAGACGAAACCGCTTGAAAAAGCTTGAAGTATGCCTAAGGCAGTCTGATTTTTATAGGAGTTAAATGAGTCGAGCCACGCTGACCAAAGATTTTCCTTGCACATCTCCGGGCAAGAAAAACATGAGAAATACGTGTAGTTCTGAGTAAGATTTTTTAAGATATGTGTTCCAGGTTGTTCTGTTGTTCTGATGAGTGTGGTGAGCGAAAGATAAATAACAACTTATTTCGACTCGGAGAAAAATGTTTTGTTCATAAAAACAATCACTCATAGAGTAAACATCGTACGTAGAAACCTTGTATCTCCACTATATCAAAAACAATAAATATCCAATACTGCAAGTTGCTTAGAAACGGATTTTTACATTTTTTTTATGTTTTGCTGACCGTGCATCTCACTATATTTACCTTAGTAATTAACCAACTTGATGCACAAAATTCTTGTTTTATAATAAGTTTATTTCATGCTTCTACATGTTTCGAGCACCATGTGCTCATCATCAGGAGGTCAAAATTTTATTATACAGCCTCTGGTATCATCACATTCTGTAGGTGGCCGTCCGGTGCACAGGATGGCCACCTATAGGTGTGATGATACCAGAGGCTGTATAATAAAATTTTGACCTCCTGATGATGAGCACATGGTGCTCGAAACATGTAGAAGCATGAAATAAACTTATTGTAAAACAAGAATTTTGTGCATCAAGTTGGTTAATTACTAAGGTAAAAAAAATATTTTTACATGTTGCATTTTATGTTTTAGTACTTCACTTGTGTTGTAATGTGAAGAACTTTTAACGATAATGTACATCAATTGACTGCTGTATAATGTTGATATATATATATATACACATATATATATATGTGTGTGTGTTTACCCTTTGCTGACACATGATACTGTCTTCACAACGTTGTAGTCCCCTGATGATGGCTACAATAGTTAGCCGAAACATGTGGGAGCGCAAGAACTAGCTTTGTGCAACAGTTGGAGATAAAGCTAGTGTGCAGAAGACAACTGCAAAGAAAATGTGTAACATTAAATATAGGAATTCACGTATCCTCTGAAGTTATAAAACATTAGTTCTCCTTTACAAGACCAGTTAATTATTTTTTAATTATTAAGATTTTAATGTCAGAGTAGTTAATTTTTTGTTGCTTATGTTTGTGGGGATTGGGCTCTTTTTCTAATCGGTTACATTGTTTAATTGGAGGTTGTCTTTTGGTGTTGTATCTCTCTGTTCGTTTTTGTGTAATTTTGATTATGTTTCTTTTTGTTATTTGTTATTTTTTTGTGTTTGGGAGCGTTCTTATAAATAATTAGACATTTCACTCATCATTCTTGAATACCCGTAGAACTCGTTTTCAATTTGTCTCAGCTCCTCCAAAGAAACAAAACTTTATCTGCCGTTTTATTCTTATTCGTAGATTTCACCCACAATTCATTGTTACGCTTGTTCCAAATTATGGTTCAACTGCGTCGTCTTTAAAAAAAAAAAAAGTAGGTTGAACGTGTTTTATTGGGCTTTAAGCAACTTGATATAATTTGTCCTGTTGTGTTATTTATATAGTTACACACATAAATGTCCTTCACACACAATACTTATTATAACTTAATTTCACCTACATATTTCGCTTCGCTTTAAGTCATTCGCGGGTTGTGCGAGACTGTACAACTATAAAATGTAGAACTATGTATGTAATATTACATACATAGATGTAGACCTTTCCTTAATACCTGGATTAAACAATATCCGGCCCTTGGTCACCTGAATATTTTCAGTAATACAGTTCAACGCACATAAAGTAATACGTCTACAGAACACAATATGGCAAATTTATTAGCTGAGAAAATGTTTACAAATTTTAACTCATCACTTTTATGAGGGAACACAGCAAACTAGTCTCTTTTCGGTATATGTAAGTCTATACATAAGTGCGGCCCTCAAGCGAGTTCTTAACGAATTATGTGGCCCTCCTGTGGATTGAAGTTGGCCAGCCCTCTATTACACATTCTCGTAAAGCCTGCAGATATCTTAACACTAGCCGAAACATATATGATTTGCAAGAAACAAGTGTTGTGTTCGTCGGATATTTATTGGTCGCTTTGGCTTTAGACAAATTCGAGTAACAAGGTTATAGGCTTTCTCCAATCCGTACAGCATGGGTCTCCAACCAGCGGCCCGCCAATTTGTTATATGAGACCCGCGGCTACGTCTGTAAATATGTATATGTTATAAAAATTACACAATCATTTAGACAGTCAGGTATACTACTTGTTGTTATTTCTACACTTGCAGTCCGCGAACCAGGCCACAATAACGACTGTGGGCTTTTGTCTCAAAAAGTTTTGAATCACGTGCTGTACGCCTAACACTGTAATGTTTGTAGTCACCATGAGTCCGTGATGATATGCTAGCGCAACCAAGGATCCGTGGATCAGAGCTGCGTGTAGGGTGCGATGGCAGGACTAGGCACAGATTAAAGAACTATGTACCCGCATTTTTATGCTTTGACAGCAGATGGCAGGCAGTTGTGATTAGAGCCATGGATTAGAATAACTGCTGTGGTTCGCCTCGACGATAATGGCGAAGAAACCTATTGGGACGTTTCAGTATTAGACATTTTTGTTGACATTGTCGTATTATATAACAGTATACAGTGCGCGTGTGATCCACTTATTAATTTGATTCCATCCTGAAAAATGTTCCAGTTGAAGGTATGAACGTGTATAAGATAAAAAAGAAAATAGCACCCTGTGATTACGTAGATAGAAATTGGGACAAATGTGTTCAGGTGACTGATATGAACCTTATTTTCATTATGTATTGTGGCTTAATTAAATTGTAACAGGATTCGGGTTGCGGCTTTAACCTGGTGCGTACTCATTTTGAAACTGATTTTTTTATATTTTCATTTCGAGTTTCATAACATTTTAGGAAGAGACTAAATGCTTAAGGGAAGAAAGTGATGTTTAGTCTCTTCTTTTCGCACCTCCATCCAATCTGCAGTTTGCGTTTTTCGATCACGCAGGTAACTTTCAGCTAGGAACACCCACATCTTTCTAATAAACCCCTATCACATGTTTTCGTGTTTAAAAATTGACACATACAGCTCGTGTGTGTTTGCCGTAACTCCATTTCTCTCATAAGGTTGTAACTCCATGCATCGTGACTTCACCAGTAGCGGGATTTTTAAAAAACGTAACCTTTGCGAGTGGTAGGATTGGCTGTATATAAGTATAATTTGCTAATTCCTGAATTAGCCCTTGAGATTTTGTTAAAAAATTATGTATTGGTAGTGTGTGTGAATATCAGGTTAAATGAATTTCTCCTTAGCAGATACTGCGAAAATTCCTGCTGCCAGGAGCAGTATGTGTTGCACCTACACTTGCTGCAGGGGAAGAAAAGGCCACTTCTGATATCAGCAAGCCAGTTGAAGAGATCTCAAAGACTGAAACATGCAAACACTGCCATAATACACCTTCCAAGCTGCGCCCTAGTGAATTACCTCTCTATGGAGGTGAACAAGAGAAGAGAGGAAGGTGAGGAAATGCATTTATAGCCCTCTCTCCTTTCTTTTCCTAGTCATATTGGTTGTTTGTGTGTCAATACTTTCATCATGCGAAACAGTTGACTTATTTCTGCAAAATCTGGCACAAATATTATACCACTGGAGGCCACACTAACCTTGTACATTTTAATTTCCTAGTGTCAGTAATGGTAACATGAAAGATATGTGAATTTGTCATGTGCCAGTAGCACTAATTCCAATTCATATTCTGCCCAAATTTTTGTATGGTAATTGAACCTGCAACTAGAAGATCATCAGTGTTGCTGTTAGTAACTGCTTGTTCCACATACTGACACCTACCCACCACTCGGATCATCATCCTTTTTTTTCTCTCATTGTAACAGCCATAATAACAAGGATTTGTTCTTCCTACAGTCTTAATTTCTCATAGTCAATTGTTAAAGGAAGATAAGGACAATTTACACCTCTAGGTGAAATATACTCTTGTGTTAGACTTGTGACCAATATCTTGAGGGGGTATTTTGTGTGAAAATTAATGGACAGGTGATCTAAGAGGAATCAGGAGTAAGTAATACATAGTTGACATTAAAGGTTTGACAGAATGCTGTTTACAAGCTGAAATTCATTGTTGTTATCATCTTCAACAACATTAACCCTTTAACCCCAAACGGCTTATATATATGTCGTGCAGTGAGCCCTTTAAATAGCCAAATGACTTATATATACGTTGCAAACGGTGTGTTGAAGTTTGGAGAAATTTTGTTCACTCCTATTTGGTTAACTGCTGTGGCTCACTATGCTATGAAGGTCAGACTTTCATTCAGGAGCCAAAATATATCCCCCTACCCCTCCTTAACCCCTCCACAAACACCAATATATACGCAGACACTTAGTAACTGCGCATTTTTCCCAGCTGACTAATACAGTTCTGACACTGCTTGCTTTGACTGTTGCTTGCTGTGGGGTTCACTCTGGGTTGAAATATCAACACTGGCCTATGAAGCAAACTGTAGTTGACCAGAAAGGTTGTTAGTGGCGTACTGTACCCATATAATTCAGACAAAACTAATGCTCAAAAATTGGAGATATCCACAACACTGGATGTTTACAGCTACAGAAGGGTCCCCCCACAGACATGCCTCTTGTAGTGCAGGGGTAATCTCTAGGGGTTGTGGAGTAGTAACATGCAACATACAATCATCAATCTAGTAACGTCTTGGGCACCCTCAAATAGCTGGAATTTTTTACACAGCAATCACATCGTAGCTTTAGATCTGTTTTGCTGTCACTATAGAAGACATACATATCTGACTGGTATTACGTTTCTGAAACTGTGCCCATTCATACATAGTAGTCTAAACGAGGCAGACGATTGCGGGTCTCGAGCAATGGCAGGAAAAAATATAAATAAAACTTGAGGAGGAACTCATCAGTGAAATTCTGTTTGCTGACACAGCCCTGGAATCAGGTGCAAAAGCTAGCAATGTTAGAAGACAATTTTGAGGAAGAAGAGGAACAATGACAGCAGCCAGCCTCAGCAGAAGTAACCATAACAGACAATGGCCAGCAAAATCAACCCACTGCTGTGCCATCTGTGTTCTCATGGCCAAAGAAAGGGCACAGTGTGCCAGATGTGACGTGGGCCTGTGCGTGGTGGCTTGTTTTGCGGAATATCACACAAAAGTAAATTTTGTAATATATCACCCCCTTTGTGAATACTGTGTGTCGTGATAAAACAGTGATCCAAGGTGCCACAGACCTTATGCAGCAGCCAGAATTATGTGAGTAATAAACTATTTACACCACATTTTATATAATACATGTGATTTACAGGCCTAAATTTATTATAAAAATAGGTACAAATTTTTTCCGGATTAACCAGTTCATAAGCACAATGCAAAATTTTTTTTCATTAAATTTAAGGAAAAGTCTATGAGATATGCTCTTTTTCTAAGAGTAAGCATTAAAATTTAAAAGCCCCAGTAAAAAAGTTCTGGCAGGCAGCGTTGCTTGGATTTAATTCCAGCGTCAAAGGGTTAACAGCAACAACAGTGATGATAAAAACAACAGGTTGTAAGCCATTTCAGGCTTGTTACACCTTCAGGGGTTTTGTCTGTCCATCTTTTCCTTGGTCAACCTATTTTTCTTCTGCAGGTGAGGATGCAATCACACATTGTCTTCAGAATGTGCGTATTGCTCATTCTTAACAAATCTTGTGTCCACTTCCATCAGCAATCCACAATAATTTAATTTAAATTGTTTGTATTTAGTTATATGTATTTTCTTATTTATTTTGTGGTCATATAGCTATTTCAATTAAATGTTTAAGGGAAGAAGATCTGCTTTTTGTTGTCATTTACCAGTTTTTGAGAAATTTCTTGGAAAATATGAAAACAATATTCTGACATATCATAAACACATTATTAATATTAAATTAAGTGTAGTGGAGAAAATAGGTTTTATCCATTAACAGTAAATTCATTAAAATGTGTGAGAAGTCCATATGCTCCTAGTGCAGACACTTTCCCACTCTTGTCTATTGTGTGTGACTGCTCGGAGCTTAAGTTCCTGTTTTATAACTGGTCTGTGACAAGGACAAATAAGCTGAACCTGTGTTAGGATGTCTCTCTTCTGGGAATATTGCAGGGAATATTTTTTTGTTTGTGATTTATGTAGCGATACTGTCAGTAGCTCAGATTATAGTATTTAATGTTGCGACAATCACAGAAGGATGATTTAGAAAGGATATTAAGGGGGCAGCATTACCTCCATTGAAGCATTATCCCATTATGATAGTGAGGGAAGGCACAAAGAACTTCAGAATAGCCAGTGTTATCAGCATTTGAACTAGGACCTCCTGGGCGGAAGTTATAAGTGTCACCACTCTGGTGTAATAGTTTAGTTTAGTTTATTAGACCATATATAATCATGTCAACAAAAGTGTTTTTTCCCCCATGTTTTATCCGTACCTGTCTCCCCCCCCCCCCCCCAGTCTACATATTTCAGTTAAAGAACTGTGTAAATTTACCATGCTGTTGATAGTACCATAAATTTATTTTTTGTTATCATTTTATAACTGAAAAGTGGACAAAATAACAAAGTAATGTTCATACTTGCCACACCTCAAGGTGATATGTTTTTGTACCTGTGTTGACAAGTTAAGAATTATTGCAGCAACTCTGTAAACATTTTTCCCACCACTTTTGTTTGGGGATCATGTTTTTAATGATGTCTAACACAAATGTTTTGAAGGTTTCTGGTGTCATCTACATTTCTTTATCACACAGGCATAAACATGACCATATTTTTCTTGGTTCTGTTACAGCCCCTTAGTCATTACATACAAGGTTCCTTTCCAAACTTTCTTGCTTCAGTAAATGTGTTGCATCTGTGTACCTGTTCCTGATTATATTTACAGCAACATGTTAATTTTTCTTGTTAAATATTTATCAAAGTGCAGTAATAAAGAATACCCATGGAGTTCATACATTTGTAATGGACTTATTCTGTGTTGGGATTGGGCGGAATTTTTATTATTTGCATTTGGAAGCTTTTGATTTCTTCTTCATGTGACTGGCGCAACAAGAATGATTATTGTGAAATCGTGCTTGTTTTTAATGGTGCAGCAGTAACTGTGTTTGGAATGTTGTTGGAGGGGTCAGTAGTCACCAACGATAATCCTTGTTCAGACTCTTTTACAGTTCCCATGACAAGACCAAGAACGTTTATGCATGATAATGTTATTTAAATATGATAATCTAAGAAAACTGCATACATAATAGTTGGCCAATGTTTACATCTAGAGCAAACATGTAGTACTGAAAATAATTTGTAATGTGTAATAAAACAAACAAAAAAAAACCCAACCACTGGTTGCATGTGAAATGCTGTAAATTACATGTGAATTTTCGTTGGGTTTTATATTTGTGTGTTCTCTTTGCAGTAATTTTTGCTTTGCTCAAAGTATTTCATTGTGTGTGTAACTGGAAAATTATATCTGTACATCTGTCAGCATATTTCCAGATACTGAATGGATTGCATTGACTTTTTGTATTTGGAATCTACACCAAATGCTTTCAGGTGAATCTACCTTGGTTCTCATTGGTTCAGTATAACTTTAAGTTAATGTGATTCTGATATTAAAACTTACTGATTTTCCCATAAAATATCTGGACATGCAAGAAATTATTGGAGATTTAAAATACAGATTTTGTAAACTATAAAGCCTTTTTTTTTTAGCACGGTGTGTATTTAATGCAAGAGAAAATAATGTGTGACCATGATATAGTACAGTTTTTTTAATTTTTGTCTGCAGTAAATGAATATCAAGGCCAAGAGGTATACAGAATCACAGAATGTATTTGGAAGATGTGTATGTGTGTGTCACAGTTAATGCCTTCAAATTGAAATACATATTTTTGGTCATATTAGAACAACAGACTTTAACGTAGAAGTGTGATGGAAATGAAATGTCATGACAGATGGATCTTGAAATTTGCTCTTGCAGGTACCTAAGGAGTGATGTTTTTGGCTAGTTAGTAGAGTCAGCATTTGTTAAGCCCTGACTGTGAAATACAATATCCTCTCAGTTTCTTGAAAGAGACAGGCTGCTAAAAAATTGAATGGGTACAGAACCTGCACAGGCAGCATCCGGACTTCTGGCTATCTCTTTTTCTTCATGTTTTGGAGTCATATCTGTTATTACAAGAAGGTAGCTAATTCTAACCAGCCAGCTTCCTTGTAGTAAAACCCAAAGATACTGCACCATTATTTTCAAAATCCACCGCTGGAATGAGGGTTATATTTATGCAAAATAAAAGAAAGGTAAAGTTCTTCCTTTGCCTAATGAAGCACTCTGCCCCATTGCATTTGGGGAAGTGGAGAAGTAATTCTGCCATTCCCAACTTTGGCACTAGATGGAAGTCAGTGGTCAGCTTAATGGTCAAGTTGCTTTACCCATCCACCCCTGGAGAAAGAGCCCTCACTTCCCATTGAATAGGAGGCTGGATGAGCCTCAGAGCCAGTTTGGGTTATGTGGAGATGAAAGAAACTCTTGTCTGTGCCAAAATTGAGTCCAAGTTTCAGTCATATAACATGTAGTGTAGTCTCTATACCAACTGAGCTGTCTTGACTCCACATATGCTTAAAATTTGTATGTAACTGCATAGAAGTGACTGTAAAATGAAATTGAATTCATTATTTTCCAGGTCAAATTTCATGTTGTAAAACTCAAATTTTAAATACAGTTCAACCTGTTTTAAGCACTTGTATCTTGGTGTATATTGGTGTTTGGAAAAATAACACTGAAATGGGGTCTGTTTGTTTCTATTTTGCATTTGAAAAAGCTTATACCAGAAAACACAAAACATTCTGCTAGTAATGCTTTCCTTGAACCAGAGTTCTTTTTAAAATATAATAGTTGCTCAGCTAGTTGAGAAATTTTCCATATGTAATGGAACACAAAGGTTCATCATATTTGTATGAATTACCCACTGGACTGTGTTGTGAATCGGTTGAATCAAATCAGCGTCCTCATACCATATTTAATTTCCAGTTCCATTTTAATACCAACCTTCAATCAATGCCTAGTTCTGTAATGCGGTTTCTTCCCTCTGGTTTTGCATTTAATATTTTGTATACATTTGTCATCTCTCCCATGTATGTTGTATGTCCTGTCCAACTGCTTTTATTACCTTCATAATATCATTGAAGACTAAATTATGCTGCACATCATGTAATATTGTCTACTATCAATTTTCTCATGGATTCTTGGCATTCTGCTCTCATATTCCCATAATTGTGAAAATAGTTCATTTTGAGTGTTTGTTATGGAACATTGGGGTTGAATGGATATAATTCGAGCTTCATATACTGGTTTCAAATCTTGGCCAAGAGATCAGTTACCCTGATCAAAATTTTTCATAGTTTTCATTGGTTCCTCTAGGCTAATGCTAGGGTAATGTCAAACATTAGGCTATGACCACTTTCTTCATGTCACTTCCAATTCTTTATTCACAAATCAGTGTACAATTTGTTAACATGGTTTTGAGCTATTGACAGCACTCTTAATTAGACAAAAAATAATTAAGTGCATACATACATACATACATACATATATATATATGTATTTGAAAATATTTTGAAGCTCTTCACTACAGGTACTGTTGGTGGTGGTGGTGGCAATCATGTAAATGAAGATTATTCATAGAAATTTTTGCTTATTTTTGTTTTGTTTTATTTTTCCCCTTAATTTGGAATATGTAGTGATGAAAGGAATTAGCTCTTTGTTGACTATAGGGTGTTTTGATGTAAGTGGCTTTTTTCTTTTTATTCTTTGAATCAGTCTTTCATGTTCAGCATGTTTCGAATTAGTGTTGAGTTTTTAAGAGTAGCGTTGATCAAGAATATGAAATGGGCGAAATGTTGAAGTGCCGTGACACTGACAGAAGCTGTAAAGAAATATGCCAAATCACCCTTAAGATTGTCATACCACCAGTTTTTTCAAACAGTAAATTTAGTTTTATGTAATATTGTGGAAGCACCTACAGTTGAACTGTATACTTTATTTCTTAAAGCATACACCAACACAATACCATTAACACCTTTGGACCATCTTTAAAAGATGAACTTCATAAACTTGGAAATCTATTGAATTGCCCAAATGGGTAAAATTGCACATAAGAAGTCAAGCCTGGCTTGATAGGCGGCTCTGTCCTTTCACTGTTTATGTGTGTCAAGTTTTTAGGCATTCGTCAGCCATGACTGCTCATCTGACACTACTACAAACTTCACACTCATTACCATCCCTTAATATCCAATTTTATGCCCTACATTGTACACAGTTAATACAACATCATGCAATAAACCAACAATAAACAGAGTTTAAAAACATTTGCAGAGGTGAATTTATCAAGAAATGTCTGTGCAATGTAATTGAAATATCATGCCCAGAGAACAGGAAACATTGGCTTCGATGAAGTTTTTACTAAATTTTACTATTGATTGGTTTATTGACAGTTTAACTGGTACTAATGAAAATTGCAGTCCTGTTTCTCAGGAAATGAATCAGATTCCATGGTCCTTGATTGTATGCACCATGGATTCCCAAACCAAGATTTGCCACTCAGACCTAAGTTGTAAGATCCTCTGTTGGTCCATGACCTCCCAAAATATTAAGGTGAATATGATGGCTTAAATGGAATGCTGAGTAGTTACTGGCACCATATTGGTTACAAAGTGAATGTGGTCTATGATGTTTGGTCATGGAAAAAAGAATTTGATAACTGCTGCTACATGTAATGCCATCAGTGTCAATATTTTGGATTGATGGATGGACACACTGATATGTGACCAGATGTTGTAAAATAAGGAAAGTAAGGAAAAATGTTAGTATGTGTGATCATGAAATGCTTTACAGTGCTATGTCAACTGCACATGTTATATAGCCTCGACTGAGATCTGTGAATTGATACCAGTTTTCAGTTTGGAACAACGTGAAAATGCTTGTGGTGTATTTGAAGTTAACATTTGCTTTCAGGCAGTGAGGAAAACTGTGGAAACCTGTGGATAATCAATCTCTGGTTAGGGTTTTACAGTTGGTAGTACCACGAAGTTTGTCACCCACACTGATGAATTGGTCCTCCCTGCGTTATTGTGTGTTACAGTCTATTGCAAAGAGTTCAGCATCTCTGAAACCTTTTACTTTTTTCTATGGTGCAACAGCCTCTGGTGGGCCAGGGCCGCCCCATTATCGTGGCGTCATGATCACACTCAGATGCACTACACTCGGTAGGACTCCTCTGGACTAGTGATCAGCCTGACGCAGAGACCTCTACCTGACAACACACAACACTTAAAAGAGACACACTACCATGCCCCTGGAGGGATTCAAACCCACATTCCCAGCAAGTGAGCAGCCTCAGACCCTTGCTTTAGACCATGCAGCTGCTGAGAATCCTGAATCCTAGATTTGAATATTTATTAAGTAATGTTCTCTTAATATCTATGAAATGGTTGTTTGATATGTTGTTACTGTTTGTATCTTTCCTGTAAATGCATAAACGACTTGGCCTTACTCATGAATGAACTGTGTACCAACTTGTGTCCTGCCCTCTGCAGCTATGGCAGAAACAAGAAATCATGCTGTGAGGGGTGCAAGTGCTACAAGTGAGGGACAGAGAGGAGTGGAGAGGTGAGATCTGCATCTTGTCCATGCTCCAGCACAGGTTTCATGTTGTCTTTGCTGAACGACTGTTGAAATAACTTAATGCTCAGAAAGGTTTGTAGAATGATTTCAGACAGAAAGTATATAAGGAGATGAAATATGGTCAAAATTTTTAGGGTTGCTCTTTGATTAAATTAAAATAAAATTGTTAAACAATAAAATATTATTTGGGGTCTCATTTTTGTGCAAAACACTGTGAACGAAGAATGGTATGGTATTGTTTTTCATTGGAGGCAGACATACAATCATGTGTCCATGAAGAAATAAATTTCATTAGCATCAAGGTGTAGTCCTCACTACAAGCGTATGGTTTAGTTCTGATCCTCTTTTATATAGCTGCTTTTCTGTCACTGATTAATTCAGTCTTTATTGGTTGTATATTCCCAGGGATTGTTTTGAAAGTATGCTTAGCTGAGGGACAGGAATATTTTAACTCTAATCATGTTCATGACACTATGTTTCTATTGCTTGTGATGGAACCGATTGCTACATACTGGTAATAACAGTATTCTGATGTGCAGGATTTGATGTTGCCACAGCACTAACTATGAAGATTGTGGACTTCTGTCATGTAATGGAGTGTAGTCTAGTAGAAGTCTGTTGATGTTTCGGAGTAAACTGCTGCTTCCTTCATCAAGATAGATTACATTTATATTGATGATGGAGGTAGCAGGTTCCTCTGAAACATTGGTACAGCTTTCTCAGATTGCATGGTGCCACATACTTGAAGACTACAGTCTTCCAGCCTTCGTTCTGTCCAGCTGGAGATATATCAGTGTAAACGTTAATATTTGCATGATGTGTATTGCAGTAATGATTAATCCCAAGTGCATATTAGGTGATTTTGCAATTAGTGTGGTGATACATGTGCAGTACATAACTGAGCGAATGAAAATGTTTAAGCTGCCATGAACTAACTTCTTTGGGGTTCACTGTCTGTTAGCTGCCACAAACTAACTTCTCTGGGGTCCACAGTCTGTTCATCTGCCACAAACTAACTTCTCTGGGGTCCACTGTCTGTTCAGCTGCCATGAACTAACTTTTGTGGGGTCCATTGTCTTCAGGTGCCATGAACTGACTTGTGTGGGGTCAGAAAGGGTATGTAGTCAAACACAACTATGTCCTATGACTACATGCCCTTTCCAATTTTCACACACACAGCGGGGATGACACACTTCCTAGATTGTGTGGGGTCCACTGTTTGTTCAGCTGCCATTAACTGACTTCCTTGGGGGTCCACTGTCCAGGTACCATGAAGTTCCTACTTTGGGGTATGCTGTCTGTCCAGCTACCATGCACTGACTTCTGTGGGGTCTGCTGTGTCAGGGTGCCATGAACTTACTTCTTTGGTTTCACTGTCTGTCAAGCTTTCATGAACTGTCTTCTGTGGTTTACACTCTCTGTTCGTCTCCCATTAACTGACTTCTGTGGGGTCCATTGTCTGGCTTCCATGAACTACCTTCTTTGGGGTCCACTTGCTCTGATATGTGTTGTAACATTTCCCCCACCCCCCATCACAAAGCACACTTTTATCGACGTAAGAATTCAACATTTTCTTAATAGTTCCTCAGTTACAGTACTGACATTTCCACTGTCAGTATCATTCCACTAGCCCTCCCCACTCATTCGTGTTATTGTCGATGCTCTAGAATCTTAGCATGTACACCATCATTAAACAACACCCTTAACACTTAACAAATCATAATTAAGTCAGTTGTCTTAATTATTGGTTCCATGGGCTTGTGTATAATTGAAATGTGGTACAGAAATTCACTAGTACTCTATCTAAGTGAGGTGAATAGTGTGGTATTTGTGAGACAATTAGTAGCTTAATAAAGCAGTGGAATTTTTGATGTTACATCCTCATTATATGATGTGCTAGTGACAAGTATGATCACTCATGAACCTGTGTATATGTAGAGATTGTTTGATGTGTCCTATACAACTAATGTCAGGAAGGATGAATAAAATACATTGTAGTACTATACAATAGAATGCACATCAACATGTCTTCCTTACAGACTTATGGGATGGGATGGCATCAGTCCCATTTAACAAGTTCTTGAATTATTTGGTAGGCTGTAGAGTATTGAGGTAATGTACACATAGGTGACTGTTATGAAGTGCAGTGTAGATTGGAAGTTACTGATTCATTTTATGATACACAGTTATCGATTAAGTTGCTTGTACCACTAATTTAATCTTGGGAAATCTCATAGTTTTTGAAAACCCCACATGTGGGATGATTCTAAAGTGAATATGTGTGCAGGGTGGAGAATGTGGTGGCGGATCCTTCAGAACTGGAGCAAACAATTGGTGCCGTGCGTAAAGAGGTGTGGGTGTTCTATGATCAGTACAAAGGCTACCAGCAGAAGGTTCTGGAAGTTGTGGACGTTGGAAAGGCACATGCAGAATGTGAGTGTGGGATTACAGTGACCATTCTAGTGAACATGTAGTTTGCCATTGGAGGTCAAGTTGATGTACGTAATCATATACTGAGTTTGTGAACTAAGTATCTGTGTTTTTCCAAATGCCATTCACTGAAGTAAGAGTTGTTCAAATTTGTGATATTTATGGCATGTATATGAAATGAGATAGCATAAATATCATATTTAGGTGCTGTGCTCTGTATAAATAGCTCAGTTTGTATGATTCATGTCACATTAGTTTCCCAGGCAAATTGCTACATCTGTAGGTAGGTCTAGCCAGTAGGAGAGCAGAAAACTGATTCTGAAACATGTAGTTTATTTTGGGATATTTGACAGTACCTGATGATTGTATTAAAATCTGACATGTCTGTCATGCCAAACAAAATCTGATCACAGTGGGTTAAACAGAAATGAAGGAAAAGTAATCTTAGACTAAAGTAGCTATACCCTTCTAAACATTATGCTGGAGAGTATAGAGCAGGTTTCAGTACTCAAGGAGAGGTTTTTTTCAAATGTTGTTTGGGACACTGCAAGATAAACAGAATCTCCACTGTACTGTATGCTGCTATATAGTGGTCAGTTGATGCAGGTAGGAGGGCACCAACCTGTGTGGGTGTGAATATAGTAAAATATCTCACCACTTCATAGGCTAGGAATTGTAATTGTAAAAATGTAGTATGGTTGAATTCTGGTGTTTTCCTTTCAGCTACGCTGGGCTTCCTGCGTGAAGAAGCCACTACTGTCCATCGAGCAGGTGCTATTGGATTAGGTGGCTTGGCAGGTTTAGTGATGGGTTTACGCAGTGGTGTGTTCAAACGTACATTTTATGCAACGACTGGTGCAGCAGCAATAACAGCGCTGTGTTACCCTCGTGAAGCAGCAGAATTTGCTGATGAGACCTTACAAATTTCCAAGTATTACTTCATCATTGCATATAACTTCATATGTGGAGGTATGTAAATCTAATTTTTTGTGTACTTTTATTGTAGAATGTTGGCATTTATGCTTGCTGTTGTAGGCACACATTAAGGTAAAAGCTGTGATATCCACAGTGGATGATCCAGTAGCTCTCAGTACCAATTCTGAGAGGTCAGCCATTAATTATTGTTATATTGTTTATTTTGTAAGGTTTGTTTTCCAATATTCCTTTGTGGCATGATGTTTAATTAAGCACTGGAACAATATTTGCTTGAGAATTTGATAAAGTTAGTTACAGTGTTCTGTAGTTTATGTATGCTTAAGGTGCAGTGTGTGTTTTCCTATAACTTTGCTTACCTTGTTCTGCAACCTCTTTTTAACTCCTTCATTGTAGCATGTTTCACATATTCTACAGACTGGTATCTGCATCCTTGAAACGTGGAAACAGGTAGTAATGAGGAAATTCATGATGGATGGCTTCATGCCTTACTGAAACATTTCTGTTTCAGCACACTCCTTCCCTTCTGAAATACAGGCAAACCATTATTTTTCAGTAGGTATGTGTACCACCTTTCCAAAAATACTCTGTCCCCTTCTATCATCTGAACATATATTGTAGTTGCACAACTCAGGTTAACAAAGGCACCATCTAGATACACATTTCTAGCAATGAGAATTCTGATTGATAAAAACGGTATACGGCAAAATGTTAAAATTTTTGGCATACAGTAATTCTGTTAGTTCGAAGCAAGAGTTAAGTCATTTGACAGGCCATTTCATTGTGCAGTAACAAATTTGTATAATGTACAGTATTATATTCTGTCAATACACAACTATATATCAGTACAATGATACCTGAGTGTGTATATATAATATCAGTGTACTGATATATAGTTGTGTATTGACAGAATATAGTACACTATACAAAAGAGTTAAGTCAGACAGATCTTGGGAGATATTGCACTTTAGAAAATGGTCATTCTTGTGTGGACATTAGCATTTTTTAAATTCTTGGTGTTGTATAACAGTTTATGTTAAGTACCAATACTTGTGTTCAGTGTGACAACTGTTTTAAAGTGGTTATGTAAACAGTAAAGAGATGGCATTTTGAAAGTTAGGTTAACAGTACTAAACATAAGGCAGGTTTTGTAAATAATAGGAATATTTTATTTTTGCAGTGAATCCTGATGGTTTCAAGTTTCTTTCATCCTCATCAGCTGTACACAGCAACAAACCGTCAGCCGAAGGCTCAACTGCACCTGTTCCAGGTAAGACTGCCTTGCCAGTAGATAAAGAAAAACCACCACCATCAGCACCAGTTTCACAGGTAGAAGAGCATTCCAAATGTAAACAAAGTCCATCCCTTACAGTGACCTCTGAGGTGAACAGTAATGTATCTTCATCCTGCTCCTGTTCTGACACTGCTGCTTGCATCCACAAAGCGGGATATACCAGCAACGGCGATGAATTGGACAAACTTGGGGAAATGATAAGTGATGTTGGATATTGGGGATTCCGGTTTGTCAACATGGCACCGTTGTATTGGTAAATACTCATATGAGGAAGTTCGGTCATTTTTGTCCTGTCCATATAAGTCAGCCTGAAGTAGAGTGTTCTTATGTTCCAGTGCTTTGAGTTTATGAGAGTACCATCAGGCAAATATCAGTGTCATACTTGTTTTCTTATCTGCAAGTATGATTACGGCACAGAATGAGTTTTTAAATGGCCCAGGGTGTAATCATTTCCACATTGTGTATCACATGTGGACAGCTAGTTGAGTTTCAGGAGATGCTTTAGGAGGCAACTGAGGCCAGCTCTGATTAATGCCCGAGAGAGTGCAACCAGCAGTTTCTGTCAGCAACGCAAGGAAGCAGTGAATGTTGGGAAACCCATTAGATGCACTAGTGGTCTGTGCCAGAATGTTCTATAGAAGAACATTTTCATTTTTTACAGGCAACTTGCACAAGCTGTGTCGTGAACACCCTGATCTCTACATTTTTAAACTGTTTTTCCCATTCTGGATCATGAACTTCTGTATGGTTTTTTGGATCTTTGAAAGCATGTGCAAGTTTCATTAATATCAATTATTTGTTTAATGTTAGGGAACATTGTGGTCATTCAAGATCTGCTTTCAGCTTTCTGTTTAATGGCAGTAATTAATGAAATATGGAAACTAGGTGTGTGAAATTTTAAATGAAGGTAATCATAAACATATCTATAAATTCTGATTTATTTTGTGTGTTTTAACTACAAATGTAGAGACAGTGCAATAGTCTGATTCTACATTGTGGACTCACTTTTTGTAGTCAAAATATGTAATAACAGTTATTATGTTCAGAAATGGCACACCAAATTGTATAATTGTTATTTTCCTGTTTTGTCATCAGTATTTTCAGCATGTGCAATAAAGTGGGTGTTGTATATTCTTACCAAGATGTCACAAGTGCTTGATGAAAAATGTTTATACTGTTGTGATGTAGCAGGTGATCCAGTACTCGTGGAGCAATGATAATGTTTAAATTGTCTTTATGTTCAAATATTATGTAAAAAACTGCAAAAACAAGCTGCAGAAGTATTGTGGTCTCTGACACATTTTTACATTTTGTGGTCTGGGTTATAGTGCCACCTAGGGATATTGGTCGATGCCAGTACCGTAATTTCAGTACCAGTGTTCCTCTGAAACATTGGTACGCACTGATGGGAGTACATTGTATAGCAGCACAGAAAAATGTAATCTGATCATACACTTCCATGAAAAATATTGAAATTTATATTGTTATATTCATTATTCTTTCATTAACATGAAAATTTTAGGTTCTTTTGGTAACTACAAGATTACAAACCATACAGTACTCATCTTGAAAAGCCCTACAGGGTGGCCAACATGGAATGGAAACTGATCGTATAATCTACAGATGCACTGATATAATATCTATCAACAGTCTGTATTATATAACTTGCCAGATGTTCAAGCAGGTGTCCCAAATCATAGGCATAACTTGGTGGGTGCAGGGGGGGCAAATGCCTCTCTGGTATTTTTTCTATCTAAGAATAGATTTTTGGCTACTAAGTTGAATAGATGCCAATAAAAAATATAAATATTTTCTAAATGATGAATTGTGTGGTGTAAAGACAAAAAGTGGGAAAACCTGCATTTTGTGGAATGAAGAATAGAGGCATCTGAGTCATGTGTTTACAAAGGCAGAGAGGCACAATAAATTCTTTGTGTCATCTGACTCAGGTCTTCATGTTGTGGACTAGTTCAAATGAATCTTTTCCATATTTGTATGAAACTGAAGTATCTGCTAGCCACAGTTGACTTTGCCTTCCAAATGTTAGTAGCCAAGTTACACCTACGTCAGAAATGACCCGAAAGACTTGCATGACTCCAGGTGAACAAATTACTAAAAGCAGTCTGAAATTCTTATCTTACAACTGCCTATACTGCGTGTCTGTTGTGTGTGTGTGTGTTTTTTGAGAGAGAGAGAGAGATAATTATCAGCCAGACATTGTCTCTTAGTTTGAATATTTACTTGACCATTGAGTAGCCTTATCTGCAAAATATGGTATCATTGGATTGACTGCACCACTCCACACAGCACAACAGAATTTGTTGCCAAACTGTATACTTGGAATGAGTCTTCATCCTGCAGTTTTTATATAACTGTAAATTTTTATGGTTTTAAACATCACAGTTTTGTCACTGCATGTACCCATGACTGATGTACCAGTTTTCTGGGACAGCTGTCTTAAAGTTTTTCGTGGACATGCTTCTGGATTGCTCCACCATCATATATTGTTTCTTATGAAAGAACACATGTTCTGTCTCACTTTTTTAACAAGGAATCTGTCTTTTGAAATTTGTTTATCAGTCAGTATATTGTTGATATCAGAGGCATTGAAATGCTAGGTAATTGATTTCTAATTTGCTATGACATTGTGTATAGAATTTTCTTCATTATATAGGTTTCTGCAATAAGAACCCTCTGTATTACGCTGTTTTCCATATTTACAGACTGTCAAAGCAGTTTACATCTGTTACACCCAGCTGTTTGACAGCAAAACCTTTGCAACTGAATGTGTTGTTATCACACTACCAGAAATCAGTCTTCCAGAACCTGATAACAGCTGAGAATATAGGTTTCACATTGTAATGAATGCTGTGTACACAGTAACTTTACATTTAGTACTGTGGATATTTATGTTGTGGTGCATTAATTTTTAGAATTACTCTTCAGTCTACAAAACAAAATAGTTTTTCTTTATTTTTCAGACAAGTAGAGACCAGTCCAACCCAGCTGACAGAGACCTGTACACCAGTCGAAGATAAAGTTAAAGTTTTTAGAAGTTGCTGTTATTAAGTATGACAGCTGTAATTTCTCTATCAACCTTGTCAAACATTTACTCTGAATGTTCTGCATCCTGGTGATCTCTTCATCTGGGACAGTCTGAAATATAATTTAAAAATTGTACATTGTGATTAATTGTGATCATGTTATCAAATTTAGCCACTTGAGGTAAATTGTTATGTATTAGAAAATCAGTAGAAATAAAATGTCATATTGATTTGGTTGTATGTAACTCAGTCTGTCATGATTCTGTTCATTTACTATTAAGTCTTGTTATGTAACACATTAACTTTCGAGTCATTTGACCATGTTCCTATCTCCAGGTTTCCATTTACATTGTCATAGAGAATGTTATTGTACTGAAAGCCACACCATTCATGTGACAGTGTTCCTATGTCCAGGTTTCCATGTACATTGTTATAGAAAATGTTATTGTACTGAAAGCCACACCATTGTAGTGGGGACAGTGTCATTCATACCAAAGTTTTGGAAATGGGGCTCGAAGATGGATGGTAAATGTTTTCTTTATCCCATGGGTTAGAAAGAAAGTGACCTTCGTATGGCCATTATGAAGAAACAGATGAATTGGTCTGTTTCAGCTATGTCTTATGCCTGAAGGCATGGCCTGAATAGTTTCTGAATAGATGTAGGTTTAGCACAGAATCCACAAGGAAAGAATGACATGCAGTTGGGATGATATTTCATCTTGGTAAGATTAAGTATCACATTAACGGCACCTGACAGTTGTAAATTCATAGACAGAATAGTCCTGTGCGTGATGCATAAAATAAATATTCATATATGAGAATATCATTTTTGTGTGGGGTACTATAAGTTTTGCCTGTAACGTCATGACCAGTGTTATTTATTGTACAGAGCGCCGTACATTGGGTATTGCATCCTTAGGGTGACGGTGAATGCATGTTTCAGGAAAGTGTGTTCTTTTGCACTCATGTGCTAAGGATTCTGATGATATTTTATAATAGGAAGTCAGAGTGGTCATTCGTGAGCTTACAAGTCTTGTCCAATTGAAGTTATGTTATAAATATGTTAGATACTCATATTTTTAGAACTAAACGTTTGCAGTGTGTGCTTGTATAATGATTATGCTGGTACAAGAACTTCATGGTCTAGAGGATAAGACACAAGCCCAGCAATCCCAGGATCACCAGTTCGAATCCAGTTGGTTCCCACATCTTCAGAACAACCACCACTGAAGACATCTGGTAGCCACTTCCAAGATGGGAAAGAAGATTAATAACAAAATAGCTCAGGGAAATCTTTATCGTTGCACCATGCATTTCGTAGAGTCATTTAATTAACACACGAACTAATGCACATACATAAAATTTTTTACATTAAAACATTTAAAACACTCCAATATGTTTCGATCCTAAGATCATCTTCATCTGTTCCTTCCTTTAAAAATGTGACTTTAACAAGGAACATTGTAGCTCCCTGAAGATGATCATAGGATCAAAACATGTTGGAGCGATTTTAAATTATTTTAATGTAAAAAAATGTTATGTATGTGCATTAGTTGGTGTTCTAATTAAATAGCTCAGGGAAAGTAACAAAATGTTGGAGGAATTTCCTGTGATTTGGCAAAGGCTTTTGATAGCGTGAATCATGAAATTTTGTTAGCTAAATTACATTTGTATTGAAATCAAGGAGTATCTGAAGATTGTTTCAGGTCCTGTTTAACTAGCAGAAGACAGAAACTTGAAGTAAAATCACCTAACACAGCTTAAAAGTTTTTGTCTGGCTGGGGTACGTTGAAACTCAAGTTCCTCTGCGATCAATTCTAGAGCCTTTGTTGTTCATAAAATATATAAATGACCTTCCCCTGAGATTAAATTCTTTATCAGAACCAGTGTTGTTTCAAGCAGAAATTTCAAAGATTTCTGTTCAGTGTCAAATTTACTTCTCTCTCAAATGAATAAATACTTTGTTACTAATTTAGTTCTAAATTTGGATAAAACTAATATGATGAAATGCATAGCTTAGAACTCATCGCATGCTACAGTTCATATTGGTTGTAAAGAAAAGTGTATAGAAAAGACAGTCAATACACAGTTTCTTTGTTTACAAACTGATAACGACATAAATTGGAAGAACCATACTGAGGAAATGATTCCTAAGTTACGTGGAGCATGTTATGCCATTAGGTCATTGGTCCTTTATCAGTAACAGTAACACTTGCAAATCAATTTATTATGCATACTTTCATTCTGTTATAAAATATGGAATAATTTTTTTGGGGTATCTCCTCCAACAGTGGGAAGATTTTCATTGTACAAAACAAAATAGTCATGATTATGGCTTGTGCACAACCTAGAACCTTCTGTAGAAGTCTGTTTAAACAGCTGGAGATTCTACCTGTTCAGTGCCAGTAAATTCATTAATGAGCTTCATTGTCAGTAATCAGTAAGTTTTTCAAACAAATTCGTCTATACATAATATTAATACAAGGACTGAGCATGATCTATTTTGTTTTCCAAAAAAATACATTCTGGGAAGGCATAAAAATTTTCAATCATTTACCACCTAGTATGACAGTCCTCAACGATGACAAGGCAAAATAAAGCAGCCTTAAGAAAATACCTACATACACACCCCTTTTACTCAGTAGATGAATTTTTTATGTGTGCAGATGATTTATAATATTTTTAAAACTGTCTGCTAGTGTTTTGCAATGTAAATTTGTGTATTTTCACTTTTTCCCCATTGCACTGTATTTATGACACATTATGGATCCATGGAATGCATGTATATATGTATGTATGTATGCATGCATAAATTTCCTTCTCCTATAGTCCCAAGTTTTTTTAACAAATCTTCGTAATTCATAGTGCGAGGAACATTGTTGGTGAAGAAAAGTAAAACCTGATTTCCAGACTGCCATGCTTGCAAATCATGTTTTTAACATTTTATACACTTGTAATGAAAATCAATTGAGCTCATAGCCTAGCATGCTGTACTTCTGCACAGATGGTCTTTTGATAGAATCCTACGTAACTCCTTCCCCCCCCCCCAAGCAGTAAACTTGTCACAATTTAGGATTCATCATCCCGTTGTGTTAATTAAATGAGTTATCAAGTAAGAGGACCAACTAACACAACCTTTCAGTATTAAGATAAAGGAAAATTCATCCTAGAACAGGCAAAAAAGGCCCAGTAGAAGTATAGCTTTACTCTTACTTTAACCTTGGCACTAGAGGGGGTTGGGTGGTCATTGCCATGCCCTGGTTTCTTTACCCTCTATACCCATTGTATAGGAGGATTGGTGTGTCCGAGGACTGGTCTGGACAGGTGCCAAAAATCTCATCTCCACTGGGATTTGATCCCCAGACCATTTAGCCCGTAATGAGTCGCTGTACCAACTACGCTATCCTGGCCCACACCTTTAAGTATTAAATATTCATAATATCTACTACTACATGTTTCAGCCAAACGTACAGCCATCATCACGTACTAGTCTACACATCCATATAAAAGAGACCTAGGTCATACTAGGTGGAGCTGAATAGTCAGCTTTGTGACCCATCTACTTTGCAGGCCGCAGTCTGCATTGAATAGGAAGATGGGTAGGCCAACTGTTGGTCTGGGCATTTTGCAGAAAGGATAAATCTTCCCCCTGCCAAAAATATAGTCTCAGATCACCGATTCTGCAGCTTTGTTAGTATATCAACTATGGTATCCTGGCTTTCTCTCTCTCTCTCTCCCGATCTTGTATAAAATATTTTTTTATTATTGGCATCCATTTGCTTTCCAGCTCATCATTCACAGTTATTCTGCCAATGAAACATAAAATTCATCTAGATGAAGAAGCATAATTAATTAAGTCACTCAAGAATCAATCATTCAGTCTGGAGATAACGAAGAAATACTTCCTGACATAAATTTTAATTTACCGCTGTTTCCCCCATCAAGTTTCTTACATGTTTAGAAGTTGCTTAGCACATAGTTTTTCTAGCATTGAATTTGAGCTACACTGGATGGAGTGCAGGGATTTAAGATGTGATAATGTTTGACTATAAAAATCTATTTACAAGATGCAAGTCCTGGAGGACTGATAAATTTGAAAGAAATTCAAGTCCTAGCATTTGATACTGAGAATTGCAATATGAATCTGTACCCTTTGAAAATAATTCACCACTGCAGGAAAACTAATATTTCCTGCACCTCTGACCAACTTTCTGTACTTCAGAGCCTTGCCTGTGGGTTTTCAAGATGGTTTGTTCTTTAAAATGTTTGCTCCACTACATGAGATTTGAGGTTCTGACAGACATAAATATTATGACTGTGGACTTTGTTTTGGAATCTACTAGCTTGTGTTTGAAGTAGGTACCTCCATAATGCTGGTGATTGTTGACCAGAATACATATACATCATTGTCCCAGAAGTAAGCAGTCTTAATACTGTAATATTGTCTACTTGCTTTCTTTTGTAACGGTCAAAATTGATTATGGGGAAAATATAACACTGTTGATTTAATAATTACACCAAGTGCTTTGGAAAAAGTGTTTTCATTTAGAATACATTTTATAATTGTTTGATGTACATGAATGAAGTAATGTGCAGAGCCATTTGGTTAGGAATAGACCAAGACTGCATCCCTCCTCATTAAGGTACAGTCTCTTTGGGTATTAGTTCTTTGGTTTTAAGTTTAACCTCTTGGCTTTTATTTATTTTTTTTTTTTTCACAAATGTCAAGCCCACATTTACAGGAGCCTTCCCCCCCTCCCCCAATTGAATTTATTAGTTGTGGGCTGTTGGCACATATCCTTGGTTACTCAGATGTACAACTTTGGCTTTTGTAATGGTTTTAAAACGGAGTCAGGCAGTTAGGTATTTATGACCAGCAACTGACATATTCCAATTAAAAATACATTCCACTGAAATGCAGTTTTTTTTAAGGGCAAGTTAATTAAATTACACTATAGGAAATGGGTTCTGTCTAGTTAGAACAGTGCATAAATTTGATTCTAGGCATGTTACAAAAGTGAATACCTACCAAGCGGAGACCAAATTGAAAGTGAGATGTATTTTACAGAATCCTAAATTTTCTCGGTAAGCTTCGCCTGGAGATGATAGCAACCCACCTACGCTGTCAAGGCCAAAGCGTCAGCCCTGAGCACACATCCTGTGTAATGATCAGTACCCTAAAAGTTGCTGAATTGACTGGAATAGGGGGAAGAGAGGGGTTCGACGGTGCTGGGGAGGGCCTTACACAGAGAATGCTCATACAGCTACTTATGCTTCTACATCTTTCGTCATGCAAAAAAGACAAGTCATCACATTTTTTTCGGCAGTGACCCATGTTATTTTACGAAATTTTACAAACGAGGGCAGAGGAATTGATCATATAAACATGGACTTTGAGGAAATGGGTGTAGTAACCCGAGGCATGTATAGATGACTCTTCTTTAGTGGATTCTGCTGCCATCTATTAACCAGTTTGTAACTAAATATGTAGCGGCAGTGTATGTCGTGACATAATACTGCCAAGGGCTGTTCGATGGCACCATGCTACTCATCTGACATTTCAATGCGAGCGCTTACTTTGGTAAACAAAAACGTCGGCAGTATATAGTTCCGTTTCCGGTGTGGCATCCAGTTGAAAACCATTTTGTGTGCTGTGTAATGTAGTGTTTGGAACTCTGTCTCAAGACTGTTATAGTGATGAGATGAATGCTGGCAAGCAAACGACATTCTTTAAAGACTGTAGCAGGTCCTCTCATCACCTGTATTCCGGTAGGTCTTGTGCCATATTTGTACTATAGTGTATTTACCTCTCGTAGTTCATACGTCCGTTATGTAGTTTGGATGGGAAGTATCATGTAGAGGTACGTATCCATTCCCATGCTGGTCAAGCAGCTTTCATGAAAGCGTTTTCTGAATCATGTTTTTGAAATGAACAATAAAAGTGAGGTTAGATAATTCTAACGACGCTAGAAATTGTTGTTTAGGTTTTTTTTTGTTACTTTCAATGACATTAACGAAGTCATGCGCGAAGTTTATTTGAATTCGCGCCAAAAAGTTTATATTGTGTATTTCTCAAGGCTTACAAATCACGCATTATGTGAAAATATGTGGCTTTAAAGAAATTTACTGAATATCTGTTATTATTTATTGAAAGACATTATGTTGAAAATCGTTATATTTGGGTTTATTCAAAGATACGTATCAGTTTAATGTACACGCAAGTCTCGATGATCTTATTTGCTAGAATTATACATACTCATGCAAGGTCATCTATCTTTCTCCTGTATACATACAGTCTCTTTTTATTTGCAACCATAGTGGGATACAAGTACAGACACTTGCTTGTTCAAACTCTAGCAATTTAACATAGTTGTATGAAAGGGTTGGCCAGAGTTAGTAGACAAACCTCATACTGCACATTAATTTGAAATATATGCTTATGGAATTGTTGTAAGCAAATGTTTTCTTCTCTGCATTTCCAGTATGTGTGTATTCTGTTGTCCATTGCAGTAAGTGGAGAAAAGTTTGTGCTGTAAAACAGATAATTTGGTATGCCTCAAATATCCTATGTTTATCTGTTATTGACCCCTATCAGCTTTGAAATTTCCATGCTTATTGAATGGAAAAAATACATCATAAGTTATTTTTAATAGAATGGCCAAATGAGGATTAAAGTATATGTGACTATAAACTTACATGTTGTTCTTTGTGGGTGTGATATTTGGCTGCTGGCACTATGGGACTGACTGAAGGTCTTTGAGAACAGGGTGTTCTGGGGATGTGAGCACCTGAAAGAGAGAAAGAAAGAGAAGCATGATAAAAAATGCATAATCAGAAGCTTCATATTATTTCTACCTAGATGTTGTTAGGGAAATCAAATCAAGGAGGAACAGTTGAATGAGACATGTAGCATGCTTGGGAAGACAAGACATGTGTGGGAGTTTTTGGTTGGAGAACCAGAAAGGAAAAAACACTCAGGAGGTTTCAGGTGAATCTAAACTAAGTGGGGGTGTGAGGATGAAAGCAGGATTTGTCTGGCACAGGATAGGGTCAAGTGGCAGGCTCTTGTGAACAATCCTTCGATTTCCAGAAAGGTGGTGACAGTCATCTTCTCAAGGAGGACAGTGTTTATTGAGTAGGTTATGCCTACATAGTTAATGTTGTTAGTTAGCCATAACCTGCGGTATTTAAAGATGTGTTTTGCGATTACAGACTATAGATTTCAGGCTTTCATGATCATGCTTATTTATCTTAGATTCTGTGAAGGAATATATCAGTCTGAATAATGGCTGCTCGACAGGCCATGAATGATGGTTTAATGTTCCTTGTAGCAAGTATGTGGGTGCCATTAGTGCCATGGGTCACTGTGGCATACCAAATGCGGTATTATCATTTTAGTCCATATTCCTTTTTTTGTGGAATTAAAATAGGTGTAAGCAGTCCATGTATATGTGTGTTAGTCTTTGTGTGATCCACTGTCGTCTTTTTCAATCAGTGTGTGTGTGTGTGTGTGTGCGCGTGCGTGCGTGCGTGCGTGGGGGGGGGGGGCGCGGGGTTTTTTCCCCCCCTACAGCCCGGGGCTCGGAAATTTTTACCGGCCCCCCCCCCCCCCCCCCCCCCCCCCCCCCCCCCCCCCCCCCCCCCCCCCCCCCCCCCCCCCCC
>Ga0131853_10003118_pt1 | contig 29722 bp, 28 predicted proteins | sample TergutLab28metaG_FD_92764 | JGI IMG/M metagenome (GOLD analysis project Ga0131853, IMG submission 92764) | Labiotermes labralis P1 segment gut microbial communities from Petit-Saut dam, French Guiana - Lab288 P1 (version 2) (version 2) | ecosystem: Host-associated > Arthropoda: Insects >... | reverse complement strand
TTTCTTCACTCTCACTTCGTGAGCGACAAAGGCTATTATAGACCCTATCTAATAAACTGTCAACTACTTTCTTAAAAGTTTTTTCTTTCACTCACAATATCCATATTATACCCTTATTTCCCTCAATTTAGCCACTTGCTTACACTTCGCATACACAATAATAACTATATTTCTCGAAAATTGCGCAATGGGAATTTCAGGAAACAGCACAAGGGCTAATCAATGATAACATTAGTGAAAGCATTTATAAGAAATGGCCTCTCGTTTTGGTGTGTAAAAATGCGGTAAAATGGCACTGCATTGTAAGGCCCACCCTGATCACTGATATATTCTTGAAAATAAACCAAATCCATATCGCGTATAGACATGGGGTTCTCCTGTGCGATATGCCCCACCCGTTGCACAAACGTAAGCAGTACCTCGTCTGGGGAAAATATCATTGTTGGTGTGCCGGAGTGCCCTATAACCCTGCCAAACTGCATTTCCATTTGGTATATACCAACGGATGTAACCAAAAATTCTATAAAATTGGAATGCACAAGCGTTCCCCTGTATTCCTGCCTATAAATTATGCGAACGCCGCCATTATCGTCCTCTGAAACAAACGGATCCCCGTCTTGTACAAAATCCGGAAAGTAGCTATTTATAAACCCGGTGGTTAAGCTAATTACACTCGCATCGGTAATTTCGCCAAGGGCAAGGGTGGGCTGAAAACCACCCCATTGCCGGAAACCGTTTGGGTCTTCAAAAAATACAAAACCACTGGATATAATCATCTGCCGGCTTGCATCTTGAAAAATATATCCTTCAAATGTTCGCCTTCGCTCCACGGTTAGAGGGTCTTCAAACAGTATCCGGATTAACTCATCCCTATCGTAATAAAACCCCGTTACGCTTAATGGCTGCATTGGAGGGAAACGCCGCATAGGCAACTCGTATAAGATAACATTGTTTTGATCCAGAATTGTGCGGATTCGCCGTTCCTGTTCGAAAGTAAGCGTATAGCGGCGGTCTTCGGCAAACAGCAACAAGCCAAGGCCTGCGTTCAGCAACAGGAAAAATATTAAAAGGTATGTTTTCGCGCGTTCCCATTCCATAATTGATTCCATTCCTTTCAGAAGTTTTGCTCTCGCAAAACCGCGCTTTGCGCGCCCGACTTCTTTCGGGTTCACTTCAATCGCGCAAAGCCCTCCCTTGCGGAAGGCAGAAATATTCTGGTAAAAGAAGCTGAAGTTCGCTTCTTTCACACCTATTCTCCTATAACAGCCAACCGAATATGCGGGCCGGCATCAATTGGAAAAGCCAATCGGTTTCCATCCAAAACAGATAGTTGCGGTCTGACAACAACGCCTGTATCCGGCATAAAGTTATAAACGATTTTACTGTAACGCACTACGCGCCCATTTTCTACAACTACTTCTATTGGATACAGCAAAGGGTTGGTACAGTCTGGCCCGGTATACCATGGCCCGGTTAAAACAAGTGGGAAATTATCTACGACATACCCAAACCTAAACGCCGTTTCGCGCCCGCGAATATCATATCCTGCAAGAAAAAATTCATTTATTACATTGGGGTCGTCCTGCACAAATGCAAACGCCGCAGAAAAATTTGAAGCAAACTCGGCAGCAGAGCCGCGCCCTATGGTACGGAAGCTTGCATATTCAATGACATGCCATGGCATGTACCGCACAGACGTTCTCAAATTATTAAATGTATAAACCCCTCCAACGGCACTTAATCCGTGGTTTATTGTTGCCGGGTTATCAAAAAAATGTTCAACCCGTTCACGTATAAAGGCCAAATCCAACATCCCGGCATGGTTTTTGTAAGGATTCGTAACCGCTATTGGGTGATAGGCAAAATGCGGATGCAAACGCGTCGTAAAAACCAATTTATTTTCTGTCGGCACAAAACTACGATGCAAGGCATATGCCGATGGAATATAAATATCAAACATCCCGTCCGTCCGTCCGGTAGGCTCAAGCGCAAACTCCCAAGTATAACCGTCACCAATAAAAAAGACATTTAATATATGACGGTCATCATATGACGGCTGAACAGCCACTGCGTTAAACGTCGTTATATCACGGTCGGCAAAAACCGCGCCTGCCCGCTGATACATATCAAAAGCTTGCGCAAATGCGGCAGCGGACATATCGAAAGCGTATTGATAAATAACAACAGGGACATCCAAAATTTGCGGTTCATCAATTTCATGCTCATATCTGCGAACGAAAACGCCATTCTGCAAAACAGCACCGATAATCGCCTTGCCGTCCTCCCAAAGAAGGGATTCTGCAATATTACTGTATTTGATATCGAAATAACCGTCACCCGCACCTGAAATAATACGAAATGGGCGCACCAAATCGGAAACGCCATCCGGTGCGGTAGATGTGAAACGAGCGGCTACATATGGCATAAAACTGCGATTTGTAAACCTTACAAACCACAATTGAACCGCAAAATATACGGACAAAGCCGCCAGACCTAAAATAAGGAATGATTTTAGCGAAGGTATAATTCGGGATTTTGTCGTGATTCGCATACCTTCACCCCTTATGCCTGATATTTGTTAAAGCGCAGCGTTATAGTCGTACCAACCCCTACTTGGCTGGAAACATGAACCGTGCCGCTATGCTCTTCCATAATTTCTTTTACAATTGCAAGACCTAGGCCTGTTCCGCCCATAGCACGGGCCCGCGCTTTATCTACACGGTAGAACCGCTCAAAAATCCGGGAAATACTTTCTTGCGGGATACCCATGCCTTGGTCTTTTACAAAAATGCGGAAATATTTGTCTGTAGTTTCCATAACTACTTGGATTGTCGTGTCTTCTGGGCTGTATTTTATAGAGTTGGAAAGGATGTTGGATATAACCTGGTTTATACGGGAAGCATTCGCGACGACAAAACACGGGATAGGCGGCACCTCTATCTCGATTGCCTGGCTCTTGGTAGCAGCCAAAAATTGGCTTTGCCGCACAGTTAGGCGTAAAAGCGCGACAAGATCTACAACATCCATCTCTAATGCCGCTTGCTTGCTATCCAAGCGCGAAAGTTCCAGCAGGTCGGATACAAGCAATGTCATACGGTTGGCTTCTTCATCTATGACCTTTAAAAATTGCATAGATATTTCAGGGTCGTCCATCGCGCCATCTATGAGCGTTTCCGTATAAGTTCTAATAGATGTTAGAGGGGTGCGCAGTTCATGAGACACATTGGCCACAAATTCCTTACGCATATTGTCCAACTTCATTTGACGGGATACGTCCTGAAGCACAATTATATAGCCGTCAATTGTATCGGACTGGCTGGTGTACGATGTTACGCAGGCCGAAATAAAGTAGTCACAGTCCTGATAAGTGGATTCACGAACCTCCTCCAACTGCAAGTTGTAGATTTCGTTTGGGTCTATGCCCAAGAATTCCAAAATATCTTGCAAGTTGTAACCATGCAAATCTACAGAAGGTAAAAGCTCGATACTTGCGCTATTGGCATGCGTTAAATTGCCGGTAGCATCGTATGCCAACACCCCATGGGATGTATTTTGCAAAATTGCTTCGCGTTTATTCCTCTCGCTTGCCATACTGCTTAACGAGCTACTTAGCTCATGCGCCATATAATTAAAATTGTACATAAGCTGGCCTATTTCGTCGTTGCTTTTGGGCTCAATTTTACGCGAAAAATCGCCGGAAGCGATTGCTTTGGCGTGGCGTGTTAGGCTTATAATTGGCGCAGTTAGCGTATTGGCTAGGAAAAAACACAAAATTAAAGTAAGCACAAGGGAGATAAGCACCGTTATGCCCTGTGTAAACGCAAAACGCGAAAGCCCCTCATTCATAAAATCCGTGCTGATTCGCGTGTAAATTATAAAATTTTCGTCACCTCGGCTGACAGGCATAGCAAAGCTAATCCACTGCCTTTGGTCACGGGCCCCAATGTCCGGCCCGGGCCGCCCTACAGAAAAGCTTTCTACGCCAGTAATTGCATATTGTACAGCGGGGTCAGTAAAACGCAAACTGATAAAAGCTTCCGGGGCGATAGGAATACCCATATCGTCCATTATCATGCCTTGGATATAATACTCGCCGTGCTCTGGTACGCCAAACATAGCCCATGCAGAGGTTAAATTAAAATTGGCACGTTCGTACTGCTGGACAATTGTTTCGTTTATTCTTCTGGCATGGCGGAGAAGCTGCTCTTCCGTACGCCCTATTTCCATCTCGCGCATGTCCCATAACATTACTGTGCCGCTTACTATCATTACGATTAGTATAACGGCGGCATATATGGCAATTAACTTTGTTCTGATGCTATTCATCATTTATTTTGACCGTCACCAAACTCCTGGGTAAAATGGTAGCCTACGCCGCGTTTTGTTAAAATGTACGTTGGTGTATCCGGCACAATTTCCAGCTTGGTACGCAAGCGGCGAATTGTAACGTCTACCGTACGCACATCACCAAAGTATTCATAACCCCATACTTTTTCAAGCAAAGCTTCACGCGTAAAGACCTGGTTATTTTGCGTTGCCAAAAATTTCACCAGCTCAAACTCCCTGCGGGTGAGGTCGATTATCTCATCGCCGCGTTTAACTTCATACAAATCCAAATCCATAACCAGTTCGCCAAACTCTAAACGGTTAGAGCCCGGGGCCGTTGTTTGCGGCATATGAACACGACGCAAATTAGCCATAACACGTGCCAACATTTCGCGCACCCCAAACGGCTTTGTTATATAGTCATCTGCACCAAGCTCAAAACTTACGACCTTGTCGGATTCTTCCGCTTTTGCGGTTAGCATGATTACCGGCACCTGCGAAACTTTGCGTAAGCGTTTACACACTTCGTAGCCATCCAGGCCCGGCATCATTATGTCCAAAAGGACTAAATCCGGGTTTTCGGAAAGGGCTAATTGCAAACCGGTTTCGCCGTCATGTGCACAAATGGTTTCGTAACCTTCCTTGCGCAAGTTATAGTTAAGTATTTCCACAATTCTTGTTTCATCGTCCACTATCAGGATTTTTGCTGGCATTTTGCGTCCTCCTATCTGACTTCTACCCCAGCGGGGCGTGTACCCACTTCTGTTATCTCATCAACCATAGGGCGTATTATTACGGCATCCAAGACTTCTTCTCTTACAGGCCGCCCGTTTACCAGTGTTGTTCGTGTGGTAACGCTTTGTCTGCCCACACTGCCTTCTTGCAGCACAACGTTGTGGGTAGTTGGCTGATACGGGTTTTCTTGTACTATTACCTGCACGGGTATATCTTCTTCTGTCGTTGCCAATTCTACCGTTTCGATAGAGATAAGCGGCAGCCTGGTGGGTACCTGTAATACCCTCTCTGCGTGTATTATCGTATCAAGTGTTATGTTGTTGGCATTGGCTATCCGTTCCGGTGTTGTATTAAATTGTATTGCTATTGTCCCTAAATTATCACCCTGCTGTACAGTGTAAGGGTAGTATCTTGGGACAATACGGGCAAGTTGGCCTTCGGCATCAAGCGGAGAAGACAGGCGGTCATCGTCGAAGTCCACCACCAGCTCTTCTACGCGCCAAGGTGTAATAATACGATGATATTGGGTATTTGCGTTTACCAAAGGTTCCATTAGAAGGCGCACGACTTCGTCAACACAGTTATCCCCGCGCACCAAAACTTCAAAGCGATTTTCTACATATATGGCCCTAGCAACAATTTGATAACTCATCGCCATGCTAATCCGGCCCACCATGTTTTGTCTTTCAAAAATATTTCTGCCGGAAACAAGCCGTGCAGAGCGGACAGTGATTTCATATGAAGTTATAATATTCGTTTGCTCTCTGCCCTCGATATGAGCGATAACATCCTCATGGAAGCTTTCCGATGTGGTTTCTCTGTCCATTGGCATATACCCAACTTGAAGGTCATTCAAGTAAACTGCAAGCGCGTTGGGGCTGGTCGCCCAAAGAAGTATCATAACAGCAAATGTACCAACTACAGCAAGGGCTATAATAAGGCTTAGGATACGCTTAACGGCAGGGGTCAAACTGTACCTAAACCGTCTGCGTTTTTTGCGGGCGTACGCACCTTGGCCCAGCCTGGGAGCCGGAGGTTTTGCGGTTCTACCAGCAGACCTTGGCGGCAGTTCGGGCAACCTAGATTGTGTACGCTGTGGCGCATTAGCGCTTCGCTCTTGGTTTTTGCCCACTTGTACATCGTCGGTTTTTACCTCTGGAAGAGGGGCAAGTTCGCGTTTTGCGGTGTCGTCCTTACGTTTTTTTACCGTTGGCGGCGATAAGTCTACCAACGCGGGGGCACTCTTGATGCCACTTGGTTTTTTATTGTTTGACGCCATGTGGCTACCCACTCCTTTTAGCCAAATCAAACATATTGGGCGATTTTCGACATTCAGAATAGTACCTAATTACTACCGATGCTTCTGGTAACAAAAATTCGGATGTCTTTGTACTGTTGTTTTAGAATATTACGCGCCTTTTTGGCGTTATTTCCGCTATTAAAATATGCAAAAACGGTAGCCCCCGTGCCGGTCATGCAGGCACCCATAGCACCCAGGTTTTGCAGCTCAGATATTACAGTTGAAATTTGCGGGTGTATTTCGGATGTTATTGGGGTGAATGTGTTCTTAAAATTTTTAGCTACAGCCGCTACATCTTGCGCTTCATATGCGGCCATGAAGCCGCCTATATCCAGCGATTGGAATTGGGGCCCCAGGCATTTAAAAATTGCGCGGGTAGAAACATGTACCGGCAAACAGGCAAGCACCACATAACAGCTTGGAAGCGGCGCGAGAGGAGTTAATATCTCGCCAATACCTTTTGCAAGGGCTGTGCCGCCCATTAGGCAAAAGGGTACGTCTGCCCCTATAGTTTTGCCAAGTTCTATAAGTTTATTAAACGAGATACCCAGCCCAAAAAGTTGATTTATACCATGCATAGTTGCTGCGGCATCACTACTGCCGCCGCCCAAACCCGCCCCAACAGGTATATGCTTATTTAGTCTAATTTTTATCGGTTCGTTAAGGCCGTATTCCTTTACCAAAAGCTTTGCGGCTTTTACAACGAGGTTTTTGTCGCCTGTAGGCAAATACGGATTATCTATTTCAAGCTGTACCGGATTATTGCCGGTATTACTTTTACAAATGCTTATACGATCGCATAATTCCAGGGATTGCATGACGGAAACTAACTCGTGATACCCATCCGGACGCTTGCCCGTCACAGCCAAAAAAAGGTTGATTTTGGCAAAAGCATCAACTTCCACAAAACCCCCAGCAGGCGGCTGGGGGTTTTGTGAAGAATATAATCTTGAATTAGCGTTTAGAGAATTGTGGCGCACGCCTTGCACCTTTAAGACCGTATTTTTTACGTTCTTTCATACGTGGGTCGCGGGTCAGGAAACCTGCACGCTTTAGCGGCTGCCGGAAATCGCTGTCTGCCACCAAAAGAGCACGGGATATACCGTGACGAATTGCACCTGCTTGGCCGGTGTACCCACCGCCAAAAACATTAACCCTAATATCAAATTTGCTTAGTGTTCCTGTAAGTTCCAACGGCTGACGCACGATTAGCTTTAAAGTGTCAAGCCCAAAATAATCATCTATACCACGTTTGTTAATTGTTATATTGCCTTTGCCGGGCAAAAGATAGACGCGAGCGACCGCACTCTTTCTTCTGCCTGTTCCATAATATGAAACTGCTGCCATATGCTAACGCCTCCTTATTTGTAATTAGCCCGAAGACTCACCGGTTGTTGTGCTTGATGTTTGTGTTCTGGGCCCGCATATACATGTAACTTTGTAAGCATTTGACGGCCCAAATTGTTTTTGGGAAGCATACCTTTAATAGCGTGAGTTAAAATAAACTCTGGATTTTTTGCTTGCATATCCCGCATATTTATTTCTTTTCTTTTACCAATATGACCAGAATGACGCACATATATTTTTTGGTCAAGTTTGCGGCCTGTTACTTGAATTTTTTCTGCATTAACGATAATAACATAGTCGCCAGCATCAACAGAAGGGCTGAATATAGGCTTATGCTTGCCACGTAAAATGTGCGCGACTAAAGACGATAAGCGACCCAAGTTTAGGCCGGTAGCGTCTATAACAAACCATTTACGTTCTACCTCGTGAGGTTTTGTAATGTGGGTGGTGCGCATGGTTGAACCTCCAATTAATTTCGAATATTTATCTAAAAAATCATATGACATCTCAATCGGGGTAGAGATTCTAAATAACTTTAGAACAAAACTTTGAAAAAGTCAAGACAAAATTTCAAAAATGGTTTACAATGCTTGGACGAGCGTTAAAAAGATTGAATAAGGAAGGGTAGATAACATGGGGAAAAAGAAAATTGCAATTTTGACCGGCGGAGGGGACGCCCCGGGGCTTAATGCCGTAATTTACACCATAGTGCGTGCATGTCACAGCATGATGGACTGCGAGGTTATAGGGTACAAATTTGGCTATAGAGGCCTTTACAACAACGACTTTGTGACCCTAACCCACGAATATACGTCCGGAATATTACACAAGGGCGGTTCTATCCTTTACAACTCTAATAAGGACAACCTTTTCGATTATACAATCGAAGAAAACGGCAAAATGGTAAGAAAAGATGTTTCCGACGTTGCCGTGGAAAATATGAAAAAAGAAGGCGTACATGCTTTGGTGGTGCTTGGCGGCGACGGCACACTAACCAGCGCACGAGACTTTGCGCGCAAGGGCGTAAACGTTATTGGCGTACCCAAAACAATCGACAACGACCTTAGCGCGACAGAAAGCACCTTCGGCTTCGACACAGCAGTTAATATTGTTACGGAAAACTTGGGCCGGTTACACACCACGGCAGAAAGCCATCACAGGGTACTGGTCGTGGAAATTATGGGGCGCAGCGCGGGCTGGATTTGTCTGCATGCAGGCATGGCCGGCAGTGCAGACGTCATCTGCATCCCAGAAATACCGTATAGCATCGAAGGAATTGCTAAAAAAGTGGAATATCGCAATTCGCTGGGCAAGCCATTTTCAATTGTTGCCGTTTGCGAAGGCGCGATAGAAAAAAGCGGCTCTGCTGTGGTTGGCAAAGTTGTAGATGATAGCCCTGATTCTGTACGATTTGGCGGTGTTGCCGCATATATTGCAAACAAGCTGGAATCTGTTGTAAAAAATGAAGTGCGCCACTGTGTATTAGGTCATATTCAGCGCGGCGGTGATGCATCACCAGCAGATAGGATTTTGTCTGCCAGATACGGCACAAAAGCCGCAGAGCTTATTCGGGACGGCAAATTTGGCAATATGGTGTGCCTGCAAGGCGGGCAAATGAGCCACGTTACCTTAGAAGAAGTTTTGGGGGGCGGAGAAACAGGCGGCATTAGCAAAGGGGGCGCCAAAACGGTAGACCCCAACGGCGAACTTGTACGGGTTGCAAAAGCCATGGGCATTTCGTTTGCAGATGAATAGAAGTAAATTAAAAGCCTGGGGAATATTTCTGGTAGCGGTGGCAGTTCTTTTGGCGTTGGATTTATGGCTAAAGAGTTGGGCAGATGCCAACCTTCAAGGCCAGCCTGTACGCAACTTAATACCCGGCATCTTGGGGCTTACGTACACAAGAAACACCGGCGCGGCATTCGGCTTTTTGGCTGGATTTGAATGGGGCCGCTGGGTGCTTACTGTTGTAAAAATTGTACTAATGGCCGGGTTATTGTGGTTTTTCCATCGCCTTCCACACGAGAAACGGTTTTGGCTTATTCGTATTCCGGTAATTCTTATTTTCGCAGGCGGTGTGGGCAATCTTTTCGATAGGGTCAGCCTTGGCTATGTGCGCGACATGCTGGCGTTCTTATTCGTAAACTTTCCCATTTTTAATCTTGCCGATGTGTATGTGGTTGCAGGGTGCTTTTTAGGTGCGTTTATCATGTTTTTTGTGGTTAAAGACTTCCCGTAAATAGGTGGTAACTTTTATAGGAGCAAGCTATGGTTATTTATTGTACCGATTTTTCTGATTTAGATGTGAACTTTGCAAAGGCAAACGGTTTTGGGATAGAAGTAGTTAAGTACGCTTACCCTGCCTTCGCGGATGGTTTTAGCGAAAACTGCGCTCAAATCGCATCATTTATTAAGGGGATGAGTGCAACTTCCATGCATGGTGCATTAAATGACACTTTTTACACTTCTGCCGACCCTCTTATATGCGAAGTCTCACGGAAACGCTTCTTACAATCCATACAAATAGCAGAATACCATTCAATTAACCATGTGGTATTCCATTCCGCCTACAGGCGGCTTTTTGATGGCCATTCCAAGTTTGCCATAGATACGTTCGTAAAAAAATCTATCGAATTTTGGCAAGAATTTGAAGCAAACACACCTGAAAACATGACAATTTATCTAGAAAATGTAGAAGACGAAAACCCAGAAGTATTCGTGCAAATTTTAGAAGGTATAGGCCGCCCCAAAATACGTGCCTGCCTTGATATAGGCCATGCGCATTGTAGTTCTTATGTACCTTTGTATAAATGGATTGACGTTTTAGGAAGCTATATCGGGCATGTGCATATACACGACAATCATGGAATAAAAGATCAGAATTTGCCGATTTCGCAAAGGGATCAGCACTTGCCGCTTGGGCAAGGGAATATTCCGCTTGTGGACGTAATTAACAAAATCCTTGACGTGGCCGGCACTGGCACCCCATTTGTGATGGAGTGCGACTTACCCACATCGGCAGAATGGCTTAAAGCCAACCATTTTGAATTGTAGGCGAATATGATAATAGAAATTACTGTACCGCTGGAAAGAACCGGCGAACGTATTGACGTTTTTATAACCGGCGCAGACGGCATTCCAACACGTAGCACAGCTCAAAAGCTTTTGGCAGACGGGCATGTGTCATGCCGCGGCAAACTTTTACAAAAGAACTACAAAATCGCCGCAGGTGACTTAATTTTATGTGAAATTCCAGCGCCCAGGCATTGCGAAACACTTGCCGAAGAAATCCCGCTGGATATCCTATATGAAGATGAGCATATTTTAATAATCAACAAACCGCGTGGGCTGGTTGTCCACCCTGCCGCCGGTAATTGGGACGGTACGCTTGTTAATGCGCTTATGCACCACTGCCAGGGCAAATTATCCGGCATTGGCGGTATTCTACGTCCCGGTATTGTGCACAGGCTGGACAAGGATACATCCGGTGCCATGGTGGTTGCTAAAAATGATATTGCACACCAAGGCCTGTCAACACAGCTTGCAGACAATTCTATGATACGCATTTACAATGCCGTATGTATAGGCGCACTTGCACAGGACAAGATGCGAATAAATGCCCCCATAGGCCGCCACCCTGTAAATCGCAAAAAAATGGCGGTTACCACACCGCCGCAACACGCCAAACATGCCATTACCCACATAACCGCACTGGAACGGTTCGGCAAACACACACTCATATCTGCACAACTGGAAACCGGCCGCACCCACCAAATACGGGTACACATGGCATATATAGGCCATCCCATACTTGGGGATACGGTATACGGAAGCAGGGCACAACCTGCCCTTCTACACGTGGGAGAGGGTCAGATTCTTCATGCAACGCAGCTATCATTCAGCCACCCTGTCACAGGCCAGATAGTCACATATTCTGCCCCGTGGCCAGAGTATTTTACCAACGTTGTCTCTACGCTGAGGGAATAGCTTTTACACCGTCGGCATAGAGCCAAACATGTTCTCGCCAACGAAAGTATAACGCGGATGTGAAATAGACACCATCCTAATCTTTGCAGGCGCTGTAAACGTTATAACATCATCGCCGCATTCAAGGCGGCCTATGACTTCACCCTCGTTTAAGAAGTGGCCTGCTTTTGCTACGGGTACAAACAATCCTTCTTTTTCGGCTGTTAATCTCGTTATTTTACCGCAAAATACGGTTTTAGGGCTTGGCTCTACATATTCTCCCTGCACTGCCTTTATATATTTCAAATAGTTTAAAAGCGCATCTGCACATAAACTTGCCCATTCCACATCTATAATTCCGCCCGGCTGCCCCCCAGGCAGTTCTATTATGACCGCTTTCTGCCCCCGATGCCGGCAAGAGTCTAGATAAAACTGTCCCCCTGTCCCGCCCGTCTGGCAAACCACCGGCATACCCAACGCCACGCAAAGCTTCTTTATCTCCTCAGAACCTTCATAATCCGCAAGCGTATATGTCGAGCCAATTGTGCCGCAACAGTGCAAGTCCACAATATATTCTGCGTCTTCAGTTTCTTTCCACAAAGTGTGAGCCGTGCGAAGGGTCAAACTCCCCGTTTCCTCACCCGGGAAAACCCTGTTCATATCCAAATTGTCAAAAGGCGAGACACGCTGTCTATGGTAATATGCGGTCGTATTCACTACAGGAATCACTTTGATATGACCCAAAACCTCAGCTTTTTTAAGTTTCTGCATCAAAAGCCTGGCGGCATGTACCCCGGTTTGCTCGTTCCCATGTACAGCACCTGTGATTACTACATTAGGCCCATCCTGGCCTTTAAATTCAAACACTTCCATTTCCGTCACGGGCGTTCCTGGGATTATTAGCTTATTCATACTCGATTTCATTCCTTTCAGAAGTTTTGCTTTCGCAAAACCGCGCTTTGTGCGCCCGAATTCTTTCGGGTTCACTTCAGTCAGGCAAAGCCCCTCTCGTTTTGCAGTGCACTGCAAAACTGGCCGGGTGGCCCGATGCTATCGCATCGTCGGCTTCGCCGGTGCGGAAGGCACAACACTCTGATGAAAGAAGCTGAAGTGCGCTTCTTTCACACTTCTCGCCTCCTCGATGCAATTTTAGTAATTTGATTATGAGGGTTGAGTCATATTTAGTCAAATATTTTCGAAAATTGATTTCCGCGGCAATTCACAATTTCCGTAGCATTTTGAAAAATTTATTGACATTGCCCTACACATATGCTATCATTCGCCTGTTGCAATAAGCGACAGCATTGTAAGACCTTGCTGCTATAGCTCAGTCGGTAGAGCGCGTCCTTGGTAAGGACGAGGTCACCAGTTCAATCCTGGTTAGTAGCTCTTAACGTACACCCCCCCTGTGTACGTTTTTTTATTGGTTTTACCGGGGTTGCGGGGGCTGCATTTATACGGCTTTCCGCCTACCGCCTGGGTGTTGTCGCTACCCCAATCGCAAACTCAGCAGGCTCACCGTCTACATATTCACAATCATCTACAGTTATAGCAAAGCCCCATTCCCCGGCATCTCCGCCGGTTATTCTTAGCCCGCCGCCATCCATTGCCTCAAGAGCCATATTTACCGAGGGTGCCGGTGCTCCTGGGGTTGCCGAAGGGGTGACAGATGTTATTTCGCCCCGCGAGTTTGTTCTAAAAACATTACCATGAGGGTCTGTTAGTGTAATGGAAAAATTTGTCCTGGTTTCATCCAGCATTAGCATGAAATCATCACCTTCAAAATTGTAGCGGAAGGTGTCGGAGGTTGCGCCTGGTTGTATTCGCCCAAATACCTGGCCCCTGTAATCAAGCCCTTGTTGTTCGGCCCGCGCCGCCATTTCCCTATCCGCTTCAACATGTTTGATTCTAAAAACCAGATACTCTATAAAACCAATCATTTCCATAGTCGCTTGCGCGCTATTGTGAAACGATGTATAAAATACAGTACCGTATCCATAATCAAAAGAGAATGCCAAGGGAATCATCCCATGCGTTGCAACATTACCTTGTATATAAACAGTAGTGTTTGGGTTAAGTTCGGTTATGGCATACCAGCCACCCAAGTCAAAATTAACATCCATATATGCCATACCCATGTGGGCCGCCAAGGTGCTGTGGGTTATTTCAGCACGGCGCACCAGTTGGCTGCCGTTTTCAGATGTATAACTAAACATATTTGGGAATGTTTGGGTTAGAGGGCCACCCGCATGGTCAGATGCATATACAATGCCGCCCTGATATACAAAGCTATTAAGCACCCGCGAATTAACATGCCCGTGGCCGCCGCAGTTTATAAAAATTGCATAAAATTGGCTTAACCTGTCTATATCGTTTAGGTCGGCATGTGAAATCAGGTAGAAATCTACCCCAGCACCAAAATGTCTTAATATTTGCCCAACATCGTCAGCTCCCGGAGTGGTCACACCTATTCTGATATTGCCAGAATAGGGTGCAATTAATGATTCCGGATTGTATACATACAAATAATCACATTCCCCTATAATCCCTTCTTCACAGCATTCCAAAGCTGATAGATTTCGCAGCAGCAAGCCGGAATCCAGAAGATTATACGAGGAATAAATCCCAGCACCTCCGGGGTTATCTTCCGGGGGCATGTCCATTTCCACACAGGCAGTAAGCAGGAGTGCCGCCAACAGGGACAATAACATCAAAGTCATTCTTGCAATGTGCTTTTTCATAAAAATCACAACCTTTTATTTGTTTTGTTTATAGCCTTATGCCTAATTAACCTTGCAGGGCAGTGAAACATTACACAAAGCAAGCAATTTATAATTTAATGAATAATCGCCACCAATATTGGCACACTTTTTACATAGCCAAACTATTTTTCAATTTTTTTGTCTTTTTATGGACTTGGCATAAGTCAAAAGCTATGCTATACTATCGTTTTGTAAATCATATTCTGTGCGATGCAAAAAACTTCATACAACCAGCTACGTCCGTCACAGCTACTAAAATTGCAAAATGGCAAAACACTCTGGAGTTGAAACGAATATGGACGAGGTTCTTAGACAAGAAAAAAAGTATCTTATAAGCCTTGATAGGTATTATTACCTGTCTCGCCAATTTTCCCGTGTTCTTAAGGAAGATGCTTATAGTAGGGGGGATGGGTATTTGGTTCGTTCATTATATTTCGATGATATTGACGATACCGACTATGAAGAAAAAATAAATGGTGTAGAGGTTCGTAAAAAAATTCGGCTGCGTAATTATGGGCCAAATTCTGACTCTGCAAAACTAGAACTAAAGCAAAAGCAAGGCCAGTGGCAAAAAAAGCGTTCTTTAACACTTGACAAAAACAAAGCACTTCGTCTTATCAATTGCGACTATACAGCACTATTAGAGTGCAAGTCTAACTTTGCAGACGAGTGTTTTGGCATTATGAGCATGCGTTGCTACCGGCCCAAAGCAGTCGTATCATATACACGCAAAGTCTTTGTTGCAAAAGAAAACGAAACCCGTATAACCTTCGACCACCATATCAAAGGTACAGAATCTTTTTTTGATATTTTTTCCAACAATTTGTCAGAAATTCCTGTGGTTGATCCATATATGGTTGTGCTTGAGATTAAATACAACAACTTTTTATTAAGCTACATTAAAGACATAATTCAAACGTGTAATGAAAGCGAACGGGCAATAAGCAAATATTGTTTAGGAAGATCTACCTTGGACAAGTACTATTTGTAAGCGCAATTTCCTATAGAATAATAAAAACGAAAATGAGCATACTAGCTTGGTATGCGGGAGGTTATAATGACTGGTGCATTAAGGGACTTAATAAATCAAAGCGGCGGCTTAACAGTACAGGATATCGCGATACGTATTGCCGTTGCAGCTGTTTTAAGTATTGTAATTTATATTTCTTACTGGTATACACATACGGGCACATCCTATAGTGGTAAATTTAACGTATCGTTAGTTACAATAACCATTCTAACGTGTACTGTAATGACGGTTATTGGCAATAACATAGCACTATCTCTTGGTATGGCAGGGGCATTGTCTATTGTCCGTTTCCGTACAGCTATAAAAGATTCCAGAGATACAGCGTATATTTTTTGGGCGGTTATTGTCGGGTTATGTAGTGGCGTAGCAGACTTTTGGACTGCGGTTATTGGTAGCGGTGCAGTATTTATTGTACTGTTAATTATGGGTAAAGTACGCAACGAAAACCGGATTTTGCTCATTATAAAGGGCAACCGCAGCTTAGAAAACGATATCGAAGGAACTGTGTTTACACACTTTAACAAAAAAGCACTTTTGCGGGTAAAAAACACAACAGTTGAGTCTTTGGAGCTAATTTACGAACTTGATAGGCACACTTATAACCTAACTTATAAGAGCGCAAAAAATATTACACAACTATTGTACGAAAAAGAAGGCATGGAATACGTGAATATCGTTACCCAAAACGATGAAATAAGCGGGTGATTTTATGCGAAAAAGCATTGTTTATTACGCCAGTTCTTTTATTGCAATATTAATGACGCTATTGGCCTTTATATACTTTGATACAAACAGCCAAACGATGCGATACCACCAACATTTAAGAAACCCCAGTGAAGCAGATTTGGGGATATGCACACGCTGTAATCAAGACATTACTCTATGTACGCATTTGCCCATAATAATAATTGACACATTTGGTCAAGACGTCCCAGGAAGACCACTGGCGTTTGGCATGGATAATCATGATAGCTTCTTGCGGAACACATTCCATACAACACCGGAAGGCGAAACAGAAACGCTTGCTCATATATCAGTAGTAGACAATTCAAATGACTGGAATCACGATACAGACACGCCTATGTTCGAATCTTTGGCATCTATCCGCATACGGGGTAATTCCTCTCGTTTTTTTGACAAGCCAAACTATCGTATACAACTCATTGATGAAGATTACGGAAACAACCGGCTACCCTTACTTGGCATGAATCCCGGCCATGAATGGGCATTACATGGCCCGTTCTTAGACAAAACCCTTATACGAAATTATATGTGGATGAATATTGCACATGACGTCATGTCTGGACTATATGTGCCTGAAGTGCGTTTTTTCGAATTGATTTTAAACGGAGAGTTTCAAGGCCTTTATATTCTTATGGAAACTTTAAGAGTAGAGCCTAATCGTGTTAATTTAAACAGATATAGGTCTGGCATGCCCGAAACCAGCTATTTTTTCCGCATAGACTGGGCGACTCAAAACCCAAACAGACAGATAGAAACCTTTGGCATATACACGTTACGGCTGGAGTATGAAAGCCTAATAGAAATTTTATACCCTACGTATTTAAACCAAAGCGAAAGGGTGCGCAATTATGTAATGGGCAGCATTAATGCCTTTGAGCGATATTTGTACTCGCCGGGAATATTAATAAACCCTAGGGCAGTAGAGAGATACATCGATATCGATTCGTTTGTTGACTTCTTTATCATTAATGAGTTTATTGGCAACAATGACCTGTTTGCAGGCTCTACCTATTTCCATAAAGATATAAGAGGCAGGTTGGTTGCAGGCCCTGTATGGGATTTTAACAATATATTCGATAATTTTTTCTTAACCATGCCTGTAGACGAATTTTATCTTAACGGGCGAGGCTGGTTTGACCGGTTGTTTATGTCGCCATACTTTACCGAACAAGTTATACGCCGCTGGAACAGCTTGCGACAAGATGCTTTGTCTGAAGAAAGACTTGTAGATTACATGGATGACATAGCCGAATGGCTTGGCAGCGCCATCGACCGGAATTTTGAGGTATGGGGATTTAGTTTTGACTATAACAATATGAGCGACCTGGCACGCCGCCGCCCACGGCCAGAGGAATACTCCGAAGGCGTTACAATGGCCGACCTTAATCCAGCCAGCTTTGAAGAAGCCATGGCACAAAAACGCGATTTTATGATAGAGCGCGGCCGCTGGATAGATGACCATATTGAAATACTGCGGCAATACAGTCACCCTTCCAGGCATGCATTGTGGAATTTACCCTAGGAGCTGTTAACATGGTAAAATATCTAGTTTCTGTCTTTGCAATAATGCTACTGATTCTTGTGGCCTTTCATGCACACTTTTATATGGGATTTTTTATAAACTTTCGCCCAAATGCGCCTGTAAATGTGGTTTTTCGTGCAGAAGATAATGGACTTTTTAGAGGCAGCGACGAAACACCATTGTTACTGCGCGGCGTAGAAATTAGTTCGTTTGTGCCGGGGCAATCTTACTGGGAACTAGGTGCCGAAAAAGAGGACTTTTTACGCTGGTTAGGGTATATTGCAGATATGGGTGCTACCGTTGTTTATGTTGCCGATGTTATGCATAGCGATTTTTATAACGCACTGTACACGTTTAATACGACCGGCGAAAACTATCTTATGCTTATCCAAGGTGTTGAGGGTACGTACAGTGAAGATTTATCCCAATCCATCCGCAGGGCGATAGACATTATACACGGTAACAGAATTGATTTGCTTAACAGAAACGGTTTTCAAATTTTTTTACGTGATATTTCCCCTTGGGTTGTAGGGTTTGTTGTCGGAGCAAATTGGGACCCCGACACAATTGCTTATATAAATAATAACGTTGATATGCCGGATAGCTTTGAAGGCCACTTTTTTAGCACAGCCGAAGATGCAAACAGGTTTGAGGCAATGCTTGCCCAAATAATGGATAGTGCAACGGATTACGAAACCCGCCGTTTTAAAACCCAGCGGCCAATAAGCTTTATTTCCAACCCAATGATAGACTTCCTTGAATACGAAACATTTTATGCAGCACAGCTACGTAAGTATGTACAAATAAACCACGAAAATATTATCCCTTCGGAATATATGCAGGCCGGCGTCTTTGCTGCCTATCAGTTGTTTTATTTATCCGACGATTTTTCAAGTCTAATAACCTCCGAGCAGCGAGATAACATTGCTCACCTACTAGAAGATTTAAATATGTATTGCGGCATTAATGCCTATTGGGATTTACTGGTGCGTTATCATACCATGCCGGTCATTGCGGTAGGGTTTAGCGTATCTTCCGGCCGCGCTCCAACACGTATGGGGGCTATCCCCTACAACGAAAGGCAACAGGGAGAAGCTTTAGCTTTAATGAGCATGCAGTTAGAGGAATTGGGTTGGGCTGGTAATATCATTTCCACCTGGCAAGATAACTGGGAAAGGCGAACATGGAATGCGGCATTTGCAACAGACCCTTGGCGCAACCAATACTGGCACAACTTACAATCGCTCTCCCAAGGGTATGGGCTTATGTCCTTTGACCCAGGTGCCTATAACCGTCCCGTTTTTATAGACGGTAGTGCAGATGAATGGAACGAATACCATCGCATCCATGAGTACGACGGCATAAGCATATATGCCAAGCAAAGCATACAAGGACTTTACTTGCTGGTACGGGGATACAATGTCAACCCAGAAAATCCATTATACCTGCCTATAAACGTAACCCCAAAATCGGGCACATCACACTACCAACATCTAGCGTTTGCACAGCCTTCTGATTTTTTGCTTAGCATAGATGGGACAGCAAACACCCGGCTCATGGTTAATATGCGATACAACGCAACATTCATGCGTTTCCACGAAGAAAAAACCGGAGAAAACCCATTCGCATTTGTACCGCCAAGGTGGGAATCAGAATTTGTACCAATTATGATTGCATTACAAAACACACAAATATTTTCGGAAGGGGAAATAGACACCCTTGCACAACGCAGGTTACTCTCTTGGGAAACGGGCCTGCTAACACATGGGGTAAATAACCCATCCCATAGTGATTTTAATTCTTTGGCAGACTTTAGCTTTGGTCATAACCTAGTTGAAATAAGGCTGCCGTGGATGTTGTTAAATTTCTTTGACCCATCCACAATGCGGATACATGATGACTATTATGACAACTTTGGCGTCGAGGGATTATCTATCCGCAATATCTATATTGGGGTTGCTCACGCAAATTCGAGCGATGTGACGATGTCACCAATACAATTGCGGCCATGGAGGGGCAATTTACAGTTTCATGAGCGGTTAAAGCACTCTTACTATATTATGCAAGAAGCATGGGGGAAATAGAATGATAAATGACATTAGGATTCATATCGCCATTATTATGTATATGGGCGGCTGCCTATCTCTTATGATATACAATGCAATAGTCATTTTCCATAAGAAAAACAGCGGCAAAGCGATGTTGCATAATACGAATAAATGGCTCAAAACTATGCATCAGCAACTTATCGTTGATAGCGAGACACTCGAAAAAAAACATGAAAAGCTTTTGTTAAAAAGCTTAAGGCGGGTAGAAAAGCTTATTGCATTCTCTAACGCTTTAAACTATTTAAAACTCGAATATGGCGACTGCTTTTATGAAGAATATATGGACAAGCTCGTGCAAAGTGAAGTTTTTCGCACCCTTTCAGTTGCTTATAAAGTAAAGAAAAACGAAGAACGGGCATACTTTGCTTACTTCGTTTCCCAGCATCCACAAGTTGCTAAAAATAAAGAAGGCATATGTACAGATACGATAGACACGATGGTTTCGTACATAGAATCTTCTGATATCTATTGTAGGGTAAATGTTTTAAAAGCCCTTTGCATGGTGGGGGACACACATGGAATTATAAATGTTTTACAGTTTTTTAGCGACAAATTTAACTTCATACATCACAAGTTATTGGCAGAAGATTTGTTTAACTTCGCCGGAGACAAGGAAGTATTAGCCTTATATTTATGGGGAAAATACAAAGTGTGGAATGACAATATTATGTTGGGGGTAATAACATTTATAACCATGTTTTCGGATGGGTTTAAAAATGCCTTTTTACCTGTGTTGCAAAACCCATCGGCCAGTGCAGAAATTCGCCTTGCGGTTATTCGTTACTATAAAGAATATAGCTTCAATTTGGCACAGCCTATATTAGTAGAATACCTTAACCAAACCGAAAATTATGAATTTGCCGCCGAGGCTGCTTCTACTCTAAGTGCGTACCCCGACAATATTACCAGCATGGCTCTAATATCTGCATTGCAGAGCGATAACTGGTATGTACAATACAATGCTGCATCTTCTCTTGTTGCATTAGGCGGGTACTCTAGCCGTGTTGTCAATAGATTTCCAAATAGTAATAATGATGCACTCCAAATTATACAGTACATGGTTGAGCACATGAGCGTTGAAAAAGATATGAATGTGAGTGAAGTTATTATATGATGAACTTTTTAGCACAAATTGTTTTTGTTGCTAGCATATTTTTTATTATATACCTGCTAATTTATGCAACTTACGCTTTTATGGCTGTGGCCATAGGGGCTTATACGCTACGCACCCAAGACCGTATGCAAATGCTTAAAAACGAGCTTAAACATACAACGATACCGATATCTATTATTGTGCCGGCATATAACGAAGCAGCAGTTATAATAAAAAGCGTAAAATCTCTATTAGCATTAGACTATCAGCTTTACGAAATTGTTGTGGTAGATGATGACTCTAACGACGATACATCACAACTGCTTATCGACGAATTTAACATGACAATTTACAACCGGCCAATCAACCGCTCGTTAGAGTGTAAACCACACATTGCTGTATATGAGCAAAAAATAGGCAATGTTGAGCTTACTCTTATACGTAAACTAAACGGCGGCAAGGGTGATGCTTTAAATATGGGTATTAACGCTTGCCGCTATCCCTATTTTATTTGTATGGATGCCGACTCTTTTTTGCAGAAAGATTCTTTGGAAAAAATTGTACAACCGGTACTTGAAGACGATACAATCGTATCTGTTGGGGGTATGATACTCATATCCCAATGCGTACAAATAGAAGATGGAATGGCTGTAAATTACAAACTCCCCTCCAACTTACTGGTCAGTATGCAGGCAGTAGAATATGACCGCACCTTTTTAGGCAGCCGCATTCTTTTTGACACTTTTAACGGCAACCTTATAATATCCGGAGCTTTTGGCCTATTTAAAAAATCTATAATTGTTGCCGCAGGCGGTTATGATGTAAACAATATAGGAGAAGACATGGAGTTAGCGCTAAAAACTCATGTTTACTGCAGAAATAACAATATAAAGTACCGTATGCGTTATGCCCCAAGTGCCGTTTGCCTAACACAAGCGCCATCACGCGTCAAAGAGCTGGTTGGCCAGCGCAGACGTTGGCATTTAGGGCTATTTCAAAGTATGCTTGCGCATTGGCAAATTTTTTTGAGCCTTCGGTTTGGTGTGGTAAGCTTTTTTTCCTTTATGTACTATCTATTATATGAGCTTTTATCGCCCGTAGTAGAATTATTCGGCATTTTATCCATAATACTAGCCGCACATTTAAACATTCTTAACGTTAGGTTTATGATAGCGTTTTTAGTTCTTTATGCAATATACGGTGTTATTTTAAGCCTTTGTATTTACTCGCAACACATATACCAGCAAAAATTCAAACTATCTGCGTTAGACCTTATAAAAGCATTTTTTGTATGTGTACTAGAATTCACTTTCTTCCGCTACCTACTACTTTTTAGCCGTACTATAGCATTTATCCGATACGGTAAAAACAAAAAGGTTTGGGGTACCATTAAGCGGAATTAGGGGTAACGTCTGTTCTTTCCACTATAATTTTCACACATGCAACCGCCACCATTAACACCAGCACAACCAGTATAAGCGCAATGCCGGTGGCAAGCCCGCGCCAGTCGGCAACGGCACCAATTATCCAAGGCATAAGTATGCTGCCAAAGCTGGATATTGCAATGGTAAACCCAATGGATACCGACGATGTCGCACCGCGCCGTGTTGCCATTGTTGTAGGGTAAATGCCTGCCAGGCTAAGCCCAACCCCAAGAAGAAACACTACGCTAAGCAGTGCAGAATTGCTAAAAAGCATCCCGGCAAAACAAAGGGCGGTTGCGGTTGCCATAATCAGCAACGCCCTATTTTTGTTGTGTATGCGGCTGGATGTGGCCGCAACCGAACTACGCCCAACCATCATCATCCCCCAAAACATGGTTGGCACAAAGTTTGTAAGCCATCTGGGCAAAAGCCCGGCATCTATAAAATAAAGCACAAACCAGCCTACAATGGAGGACTCTACCGCAAGGTAAAGGAATAACAGCATGGCGGGTATCCAAAAACTTGCCCGCTTCAAAAATTCGAGAGATTTATCGTCTTCCTTCTTTTGTGTGACTCCAGGCATGTTGGAGTGCAAGATAAGTGTCCATACAACAGAAAGTAACACCGCTACCGTCAGGGCCGCAAATTTCCAAGCGGAACTGTCTACGGCAAAACCCCATAGGAAAATTATAAATGGCGAAACAAGCGCGCCAAACGCAAACCCCGAATGCAGCAAATTTAACGCCGCTGCTCTGTTTCCAGAAACGTCTGCCACGGTAACATTACAGGTATTACTTAAAGTGCCGCGCCCAACCCCGGTTAGGGCAAAAGCCAGCACAAGCAGTAGCCAATTTTGCATAAAAACGGCAAGCACCAGTCCGATAATAGCACCGCTGCACAGCAATAGTGTAGATTTTTTGCGTCCTATTATAAACGGCAGTATACCGGCCACCAGCACTGCCAAAAGGTACCCAACCTGATGAAACGAGAACATCACGCCCGTTTGGGTGTATGTTAAAGCATTTGCACTGCGGATATATGGCAGAAGTAGCCCCAGCATAACTACCATGGTGCCGTTGGTTAAAAAGGCGAAGTTGACGGTTGTGTATAGCCGGCGGTTTTCCGGGTTTACTTGAAGTTTTGACAGGAGTTTTTGCATGTAGTAACTATCCCTCTCGGTTTGGTTGAAAGTCTGATAATTTGTCTATAAAACTACGAAAGGCACTTGGCATTGCCAGGTTGCGGATTTCTTCTGCTGGTACAAAAATGTAGTTTGCGATGGTGAAGCATTCCTCTATTTGGCATGTGTAACCAACCATATTCCATTTAAGATGCGTAAAAAGATGCGTCGCCTCTCCCAGCAATGTCAGTCGGCTGCAAGTATATCCCCATTTTTGAATATGCGTTGCAACGTCTTTTTCCTCAAGCATTTTATCTACATAGTAAAACTCCCATAAACCATGGAGCAGCTTCTCATCCCGCTTGCGCATTAAAATACCATGAAGCGGATGGTGCAATATCAAAATCGTTTTATTTATTTCCTTCACTGGCTTTTTAGATGCTTTAACGGGCAAATGATGGCGAATATCTTGCCCTTTGCAAAAACCGGACACGGGGCACTGGTCACAAAGCGGGTTTTGGGGTTTACATATCAGGGCGCCAAGCTCCATCAACGCTTGGTTAAAAGTACCCGCGCAGTCGGGCATTGTTTTTTCTAAATGAATTGTCAATGCTTTTTTTGTGGCGGCTTTTGAAATATCGTCTTGATTTCTTTCTAAACGTGCCATAACACGTAAAACGTTGCCATCAACAGCCGGTACTTTTTTATTGTAGGCGATACTGGAAACTGCACCCGCAACATACGCACCAATGCCGGGTAGTTTCTGCAGCGCTTCTGCCTCTTGAGGAATTTGTCCGTCGAAATCTTTCATAATAATTTCAGCGGTCTTTTTCAAATTATGAAAGCGATTATAGTATCCCATCCCGGCGCAAATCTTTAAGATGCGATCAATAGGTGCAAGTGCCAATGCTTCAATGGTCGGAAAAACCTCTATAAACCGGGTGTAATATGGCAATAATGTGCTGATTTGCGTTTGTTGAGCCATGATTTCTGAAACTAAAATATGATAGGGGTCTTTTGTTATCCGCCAAGGTAAATTCCGTTTGTTTTCAACATACCATTCCAGTAATTGCGCTTGCATAAACTATTTCATACCTCTTCCAGGGGTTCAAAATCCAATTCTTCTATATGCTGCAATTCATTTTTCCATTTTTCAATCTCGCTATCAGAGAGACCATTGTCATCGGCAACTACACTACTTAGGTTCTTCATCCCCTTCAACGGAGAGAAGTCCTTAATCCGGTTGCCGGTGAGAAAGACGGATTCCAAATTGGGAATACTTGACAGAACAGATATGTCTTCAATACCACAGCCGCTTAAATCCAGCTCTTTTAATGTCGGATGCCCATGAAGCGGCGTCAGGTTGGCAATGGGGTTTCCTGCAAGTTCGACATCCTCAAGTGAAGGCATATTTTTGAGAAAGCCAATATCCGTAATCCCCATATCGGGTATACTTAGGTATTGAATTTTTGGCAAATCTTTTAGTACATTCCACCCTTTGACATCCGTATTTCTAGGTGAACTTGGTTTTGTATCTGAGCCAAACAAGTTGCAGTCAATCAAAAGTTCTTCTAAGTGTTTGCAACTACTAAGCACCGAAATATCTATACTTTTGGGCCAATGACTCGATAGTTCGATACAAGTTGCTTTGGTTAGATATCTGAGCCCGTCTACGTTCGACAAATTTTTAGATGAGACGAAAAGAGTATCCAAGTTGGGGAAGAACTTTAGAAAGTCCAAATCTTCAATATCATCACTGGCCTCGCGTAAATTAAGTATACTGGCTTGCAGGGCAGTTTTTTCGCTAATACCTTTTCTTAGCTTGCCCATAACAGGATGTACGCTTGCTTTAATAGCGTTAAACGCCGCCTTGCTTGGAATGCCTCGTACATCATTAAAGATGGTTTCCATATAGACCTCCATAAGTTTTGTCTATTATTGTACCATAGTTACTCTTCAAAAGCATCTTCCCAGACTTTAAGCATTCCCCGCATGTATCCTACAACATCTACCTCGTAGACAGCCTGTAGCAATTCCCCGGTAACAATGCCTTTACCATGTGCGGCGGTTTTTCCATGTTTCATAGCAAGGACATACTCGCTCAACCGCATGGCATGGTTTATGTCATGCAAAACACCCACTATCGAGCGGCCATTCTGTACTGCCCAGGTTTTTAAATAATCCAGCAATTCTATCTGATATTTTAAATCCAAATGGTTGGTTGGTTCGTCCAGCAATATTGTTGATGGGTCTTGCGCAAGCGTACGTGCTAAAAACACCCGCTGCAACTGGCCGCCAGACAGCTCTGTTATGTCGCGGTCTTTTTCACTTAGCATATCCACAGATTTTAAGCAATTTTCTACGATTTCTTTGTCGCGCTTAGATACGCCGCCAAGCAAACTGCCTTTTGTATGAACGTATCGCCCCATCATAACCGTGTCGTATACAGAATAGGAAAAATATAGCGGCGATATTTGCCCTAACATCGCAACTTTTGCGGATATTTGCCTGCGCTTCATGTTTTTAAGTGACTTGCCATCTAAAGATATTTCACCTTTGTACGGCAAAACGCCCGCTATCACTTTTAGTAGCGTAGACTTCCCGCAACCATTTGGGCCAATGATGGATAAATTTTGCCCCGCCGGTATTTCCAGCGAGAGATTGTGAATAACGTCTGCGCCGCCGTATCCTGCGCTTACATTGCTTAGTTTTAGCATTTCGCACGCCTACCCTTCGCGAAATATACATACCCAAAAAACGGTGCGCCAATTAGCGCGCTAACAACCCCAACCGGCAATTCGCCCGGGCTTACCACTGTGCGCGCAACAAGGTCGCAAAGCATCATAAAAGCACCGCCAAATATGGCCGACAATGGTATAATCAGCCGGTGACGCGAGCCAAATATACGGCGCACAACATGGGGCGATACCAAGTCTACAAACCCAATTATCCCCACAAATGCAATTGCGCTGCCCGTAATTGCGGCGGCAATAAGCAGCAGTATCCATTTGACTTGCCTAAGGTTAATGCCCATAAGCTGCGCTTGTTCTTCCCCAAATGTCATGATGTCCAGTTCGCGGTGGTAGCGCAGGGCAAGCAAGCACCCCAAAAGCGTAATAGGCGCAAGAATGGCCACCGTCTGCCAGCCCTGTGTATGCGTGGGTGAAAAGCTTCCCATCTGCCAAAATATTAGCCGTTGCGCGTATTCCCGATACAAAGCCATTAACAAAGTCGTTACAGAATTAACAAAAAGAGACAGCACCATCCCTACCAAAATGATGGTATTGTTATTCATTCGGCCGTCCATTTTAGATGCCATGGCAACAACCAGCATGATTGTAAACATCCCAAAAACGAAGCCCATTGCCGGTAATGTAAAGCCTGTAAGCATTGGTAACACAGCACCCACCCCGGTAAAAAGCACCAACGATGCCCCAAACGATGCCCCGCTAGAAACCCCAAGCGTATAAGATGATGCAAGCGGGTTACGCAGAACACTTTGCATAATTGCCCCGCTTACGGCAAGAGAAGCCCCTACAACAAACGCCAGAAGCGCACGGGGCAGGCGGGAATACCAAATAATACTTATAACCCCGGTGGCAGGTGCCGTACCCAGCCCAAAGGTGCGATATACGATAACACGGAAAATATCCCCAGTCGAAATATTTACGCTACCCCTTCCGATAGCGACAATAAACACGCCAAGTAAAATTGCAAATGCCAATACAACCTGTATTTTTTTCATTGAAAATATTCCGGATACACCGCGCGCGCAATCTCCCACATGGCGTAAACAATGTTTTGGCTTGGGCGGCTAGATGCATTGGTATCTATGGAATGCACGCGCCCGTTTATAACCGCATCAAGTCCGCTCCACCCGGGGCGCGAACCTATTATGCCCAGCGCTTCATCTTCGCCCAATACATTGGTAAGAATAACATCCGGGTTGCGCGCAAGCACTTGCTCGTCCGCTACAGAAACCCAAGCCATCTCGACATCCCCAAACACATTAATCGCGCCTATTAGTTCAAGAATTTCCTGCAAAAAAGAGCCTTCACTAAAGGTGAACAGCGGCGGGCCCATGTCAATTTCGAAGTAAACCGTGCGTTGCGCCGTAATAGTTTCGGCGATGGTACGTACTTCGTTAATTTGCGTTTGCATGTTGTGTATCAAGTGATGGTCAGGGCTAAGATATGGCGCAAGCGTTACCCCGTAATTTACAAGGTTAATAGACTCCTTTATATCCGCGATACTGTTTACCATAGGAACATACACCACGCGAATACCCGCCCGGGAAACCAATTCCAGCGGGTCTACGCCCCAGTTTATCATTTCCGTGGCAATAACCACGGTGGGTTCAAGCATCAAAATTGTTTCGATATCAAGGGCGAACATGTCCAGCAGGGGTATGTTTTCCGGCACGCCCGGTATGTCTGGCGAATGGGAATCCATCGCTACAATCAGATGGCCGTAGCCTAGCCCCATCAAAATTTCCGTAATGTTTGGCCCGATAGATACGATGGTGGTCGCATCCGCATTTGGAGCAGATGCGGGCTGCGTGGTGCAGGCGGCGAATGTGCCCGCCAAAAGTACCAGTATTGCTGCGCATAACCATTTTTTCATTTTAAATTCCCTTTCTGGTCCGGTCTTATAAAAACGCGCCCCATAAGCAAGGCGCGAAAAGATAAATACCCCAAGGGTGTGTTGAAAATTTAAAAATCAACACACCCCTCAATCAAGAGGCATAAATATGCTTTAAACACCGCTTCGTTCGGGGAAGCAACGATTTATAAAAGAATCATGTCATTTTAGAAGCTATACGCATGGTTTGGAATGTTGAATTGGCGAGGCGTTTTGTCGATAGTTTTCGTTAGTGATGACGACATGTGCTGTAAGCACACGAGGAAGAAGTAACGGAAAATAGCGACAAAATGGCCGTCAAGATAACGTTTCAAATCCATGCGTATAGCTTCTAAACTTGCGTATCTGACTCGTCGGCTCAAACACCGCATCACAGTGACCCGCTCGCAGGGATTCTAACCCTATTCCGCTCGTTCCTCATTATAAACCTAAAGGGTTGTACAATCAAGGAAGGATTTGTACTTGGAAAATAACGGCACCATTTTTAGATAAATGATTATTTTTCAAACCGTTCTTTCAGTTTACGATAATAATTGGCATTACTTTTATCGCCATCATTGTCGAGAAACAGGCAAAAAGGCAAACTATCCGTTTCTTTATGCTTTATCACGCAAGCACAGCATTTCTTGTGATTAGGGCAAGTCGTTTTTGGGCAAGCGCATTCTTTTACGCAAGACATTATTTCCCCTCCGTTCCGCAAGGTTTTTTAGCGAACACAAGCTGATAAACAGCATAAGCCAGCAATGCACCGATTATCTGCATGGCTATAAAAATCATTCCGTCAATTGGTCTAATGCCCGATGCCGTGTCTGTAAACATTCTTGCAACTGTAACTTGCGGATTGGCAAACATGGTGGAGGATGTAGACATAAGCTGACCGCCGACCAGTAACCCAACAATAACGGATATTTTATTTGACCCTATTTTTATAAGCAACAAAATCGCAAGCACAAGAATGAATGTGCCGAAAATCTCACCGAAAAACACATAATCATTCCGCACATTATCAGAAACTGCCAGTATAGAGCCAACATCATCAAGAAACATAAGGCGGCTTAATGCCGTGCCTGTTATGCCCCCAACAAATTGAAACATCATAAACAAGGCTGCTTTTGTTGCCCCTATCTTCTTTTCAAAGAGCATTATCATTGTGACAACAGGATTAAAATGCGCGCCAGAGATTGAACCGAACAGTTCAATTAACGCACACAGTACACATGCTACTGCTATTGCATTGGCAAGCACCGCAACAGCCTTGGTTGCTTCAAATACTTCTGCAAACATAATCATGGAAGCCACCGCTGCCATAACTAAAAACATAGAACCTAAAAATTCAGCCACTAATTCACCCAAAAGGGCTTGCTTCTTCATCAAACCGCTCCAAACTTAACAGCATTTTTTTGTATCGCTTGTACTGCATCCACAGCTTGTGCACCGCCAGTTAGCCATCCTTGAATAAAAACCGCTCCAACAGCACCTGCCCCGATAAGTAACGGTAACGCTTTTTGCATCTCCTCGTATAATAATGTTACGGTTTTTGTTCAAGAAACCGTACAAAAACTTGTTATCTCAGTAGTCAAGAAGAGATAATAATTCTGTCGGCG
>Ga0131853_10003117_pt1 | contig 29725 bp, 28 predicted proteins | sample TergutLab28metaG_FD_92764 | JGI IMG/M metagenome (GOLD analysis project Ga0131853, IMG submission 92764) | Labiotermes labralis P1 segment gut microbial communities from Petit-Saut dam, French Guiana - Lab288 P1 (version 2) (version 2) | ecosystem: Host-associated > Arthropoda: Insects >... | reverse complement strand
CTGGTTCTTCGCCTCCGTACTGGGTGCGGCGAACGACCACTACTTGTCCAGAGATGGGGAAGGGGATATTAGCTGGAAGTATATTCGTATCCAGCCGGAATAATCCCAGACTTAGTGTAACACGATAAACCTAGGGCCCGGTGCTACCGCACCGGGCCCTAGGCATTTCTCTGCTATAGACTCTCACCACTTGGCAAACAAGAGGTGCTAGTTTGTTCTTGCGCTTCTATGTTGTCCTTCTTGGAAGGCTACAACGCATTTCTTTACCGTCCGCCTTGAGTTGCGGAAAATATCCTCGCAAGCGTTGCCCCGTTTGCCAAGTGGTGAGAACTATACTTGCGTCAATACAAAACAGCAAACGAACGGATGCCTTTGGCCCCGCTCGCTTACTATGATAAGAGGATAAAATGAAAAAAAGATGAATAAAGAAGATCTACCTACGCCATCTATCTTACCAAAAAGATGTTACAGAAAAAGAATCAAGATGTTTCAAAAATATTAAATCACAAGTTTTTTACTTGACATAAAATGGATCAATCCAAAACAAAGGGGAAATATCCGTCGAATTTTGGGAGAGGGTTGTCGGCGGGTGCGGCGGCTAAAACGAAGGGTCGGGCACCCGGTGTGTCAGCGGCGGCGGGGGTGCGCAATAAGGCAGAGGTTGCGCCCAAATGGGCCATCAGCGCTTGGGTACCGCTCCGGGCCGAGGGGGCGGGGAGGATTTCTCGCACAAAAAGCTGATTGTCTTGCAGGGAAACGGCGGCACAGATGGCTTGGCCCTCTAACTCCAAGTGGTACAGCCCGCCGGATGCAGAATCACAAGTGTGGGCCACGTAGCGGAAGTAGGCATCCGGCATTATGGTGGCCCCAGTGGGGAGGAGGGGGAGGCGGCGTTTACAATAGGCAGCAATGTCGATTGACATAATATTTTTCACAATGGGAATATCTACCTCACCACGGGGGGATATTTCCATTTCAGCGATTTGCAAAATAGTGCAATAGCCCAGCTTTTCGTAATAGGAAAACAGCCCCGCTTCAGCAGGGCAGATGAGGTTACAGTCAAATCCAGCTTCAAAACTGGCTTGGATGGCGGCTTTGGTCACTTGCCCGCCGATGCCCTGTCCTCGATAGGCAGGCAGGGTGGCTAAGGCGTAAGCGTAGGCGGTGCGGCGTAGTAAAGAGCTGTCAGGCATGGAGGTCATGCCTGCGTCTAGACAATAAATGGCGGACACCACCGTGCCGTCTGCTTCCCAAACCGTGGCGGTGCCGGGCTTGTAAAGCTCTGCAAAAAAATATGCCGTGGTCTCTGGCGGGTCGCCAAAGGCCACATGCCAGAGGTGCTGTAAGGCAACCTCATCTCCGTGGCGGGAGGGGCGGATCATGTTTCTCTCCAAACGGCAGTGAACTTTTCGACTTGGAAGGCGGGGTAATAGCTCCGTTTGGCTTTTTGCAGGCTTTCAATACCCAAGTCGTCCTCGCGGTTGACGAATTGGATGTGGGGATAGGTCTCTACGATATAGCGGGCAAATTCTCGGTTAATCATGGGGTAGGCCCCCTGAAGGGTCGGAAAAGCTTTTTCAAAATGAACCAAATAGGTGTCGGAATTTAACACCTCGCCCATGGTAAAGGCAGCCACTTTGCCGTCTACCCGAAGAAGGCCGCCCTCTAGTTGGAGGGCGTCATGGTTTTGGAAGGCGAGGTCTAAGGCTTCCAACTCGGCGGCGAAGTCTGCGGATTTTTCGTGAATCTCGGCCCACTCTTTGGTCATGGCGATGCATTCAGACAGATTCTCTGCCGTAATCGGCTGAAAGGCCCAGTCGGGGTGGTATTGCAGAAAGCGGTTAATATGGTTCCGTTTGGCGTGGAGCTTTTTGCCTGCCAAAGTAGCTAACTTCTCCGCTTCATAGACGTAATCGAAAGAGGCGGGATCGGGTGTGATGTCAAATTGGCCGGGGAAGGCCACCTCTAACTCTGCCCGGTGCTTGTCATTGACACCGCGGAGGGTAAGGGGCAAGTTGTGCAGGGTCGCATCTTGCCGCAGGGCGGAGATGGCCGCTTTTAAGTCACCTTGCCCGATAGGGAACGCATAATAGGGATCGCCCCCTAGATAGGCGTATTTGATACATAGTCGTTCATGAAATTTTGCCACCTGTTGTTGATAGCTGTTGCGCCAGACGAAAATATTGGTAAAGCACCAGTCGGAGTTCGGCGCATTTTCCGCACGAACGATAGGGTCAATCCACGCTTTGTCCGTAATGGCGGCGGGAGTAAAGTGTAGGGTATCGGTAGATTGCTGTAGAGCACAGCACGAGTTGGAGTGCATAAATTAGTTACCTTTCTGGTTAGGGTAAGTGTGGGTACAAATTTCTTTGATGGTTTTTTGCAAGGTTTTGAGGTCAACAAAAGTGTCCGGCCGTTTGTGAGGGTCTCGGAGCAGGGCCGCCGGGTGGAACAGGGCCATTTTCAAAACTCCGTCTTGCTCGAACCATTGGCCGTGGTCTCGGGTGATTTTAAAGTCCGGTTGGATCATGTACATGGCCGCAATCCGCCCTAGGCAGACGATGATTTTCGGTTTCAGCAAAGCCAGTTGCTGGTCGAGCCAAGGGGTACATGCCGCCTGTTCGTCGGGCAGGGGGTCACGATTTCCTGGCGGACGGCATTTGACGATGTTGGCGATGAAAATGTCATTACGGGTCAGGTCAATCATGGCCAGCATGTCGTCTAATAACTTGCCACCGCGGCCCACGAAAGGTTCGCCCTGCTCGTCCTCTTGCTGGCCGGGGCCCTCGCCGATGAACAGGATTTCCGCGTTGGGTTTGCCCACGCCGAAGACTACGTTGGTGCGGGTTTCGGAGAGGCGGCATTTGTTACAGGCGAGGCAGGCTGATTTTAGTTGGTTCCAATCCATAATGGGTTGTTCCTTTAGTTGTAATTTTTTCGCATACAAATTGTAGTATACCATATATTGTTGTAGTGTTCAACTCTTGGGGCACTGGCCGATGTCTTTTGTAGGGGACGTGCCCCTATGTATCTGTTAGGGTCAAGTCATTTCGCTCCTTATGCCCCGCACTGGTGCCGATCCCCTCACGCCAGATGTAATCGTACTCGAGACCCCAATGGTCAAAGGCGGCGGCGCTGCCAGTGGGATGTTCTATTGAAATGCGCTCAAAAATGGAAATCATAGGGCGATTTATTTGTTGGGTACCTTGATATAGCTGATAATGTTTCTCCCTAATATCCTTGCTTGCTCTAATCTATGCGGTTGCTTTAGAACATCTCCGGGTTGGTTAGCGGAGACTGTGACACCGTTTAGCTCGCCGGGTACACATAGCATACCGCTTGAAAGGAAGAAATTATATACCGCACCCAACACGTTTGTTTGACCGCCGCCGCTTGTGCTTCTCCCGACTGCAATTGCGCCGCCCAGTTTTCCTTTTAGTGGATGGTTTTTCATCGCAAAGGTTCTGTCCATTACGGCTTTCAGTTGTGATGGCACGTTTCGGTAATAGGCAGGGGCAGAGACTATGACAGCGTTGCACCATTCATACGCTTCATATATTTCATTCATGTCGTCATTGATTACACAGGATTTTTGCTCCACACAAGTTTCACAACCTGAGCACGGTTCCACTCTCTGTTCAGAAAGCAGAATTTTTTTAACTTCCCATTCCGCTTTTATAAACGGTTCCAGTGAAGCGTGAAGTAAGAGTTCCGAATTGCCACCTTTTCTGGGTGTGCCAGAGATTCCGAGTATCTTCATATGCAATCACCTGTTTCTTTCCAATGATGCTCACAAAGCCGGAATTGCTTTGTCGCAATAGGCGCACACTGTTTCTCCTGCCAGTTGCCTCGTCTGGTTGGGAAGATAGTGTTCCCCTGCCGTCACGCAGCGGTTATTTTGGCACAGGCGGGGTGTGGGGTCATAGGCCGGGGCGCAGGGGGTGCGGGGTTGGTGTAGCAAGCGGTGTAGGAGTGCCATGCGGATGAACATGCCGTAGCGGGCCTGCTCGAAATAGACGGCTCGGGGGTCATCGTCTACATCCGGGCTGATTTCGTCCACACGGGGCAGGGGGTGCATGATGAGCAGGTCGTTTTTTGCCCGGTCTAGCTTCCGGCGGGTGAGGATGTAGAGGCCCCGGTTGCGCTCGTATTCTAAGGGGTCGGTAAACCGCTCTTTCTGGATTCTGGTCATGTATAGCACGTCCAGTTGCGGGATGGTGGACTCTAGGCTTGTGACCTCTCGATACTGCTGTCCGCGCTCCCGAATGGCGGCGAGGACATAGCTTGGCATGGCCATCTCTCGCGGGGCGATGAGGGTGTATTGGATGTTGGGGAACTTGGTCAAGGCCATCACCAAAGAGTGTACCGTGCGCCCGTTTTTTAAGTCACCGCAGAGACCCACGTTTAGCCCCTCTACGCTACCTCGCTTTTCGCAGATGGTGGTGAGGTCTGTCAAGGTCTGGGTGGGGTGCATGTGCCCCCCGTCCCCGGCGTTGATTAAGGGGACTTCGGAGTATAAACTGCCCGCCTTGGCGGCCCCTTCTAAGGGGGAGCGCATGACCACAGCATCGGCGTAGGCGGAGACCATGCGGACAGTGTCGGCCAGACTTTCCCCTTTCGAGGCGGAGGTGCCGCTGGGGTCAGAAAACCCGAACACACTGCCCCCCAGCCGCATCATTGCCGACTGAAACGAGAAGTTTGTCCGGGTACTGGGTTCAAAGAAAAGGGAGGCCATCACCTTGCCGTGGCAGGCGTCTACATACCGCTCAGGAGACGTTATCATGTCCCGACAGAGACGGTACAGGCCGGCAAACCACTCTGCCGTTACGTCCTCAATGCTCACCAAATGCCTGACATCCACAGATGGTTGTCCTCCTTATAAGTGTCGAGGTATTATACCATGATTCCCCTTGCTTTGCAAGGGAATAGGGAAGCCGCCTTATTACGGCAAACCAAACCCCACAGCCGCCTTGATAACAACCGCCGTCCCTGTCAGGGGATGCCGGAATCCGAGGTGATGACTATGCAGTAGTTGGTGTCCAATTCCCAGCGTTTCCGAGCGTGTCTTTGACTGTTCCGTGTGATACAGCGAATCCCCCACCAAGGGCGCACCCATTGCCAAGCAATGTACCCGAATCTGATGGGTGCGGCCTGTCTCCAAGGTCAGCTCTAGAGTGGTAATCGGGTACCCCAGCCGTTCTGTTTGGGTCACAGTGCGATAGTGGGTCACGGCCCGTTTACCGTCAGGGGCGACAATGCGAAACATGTCTCGCAGTTGCAGGCGGCGGATGGGGAGGTCAATGGTACCATCAGGCGGCTCTAGTGCGCCCCACACCATGGCGGTGTAGCGTTTTTCACCGGCGGTGAGTGCCACAGACGCTTTCGCTTTCATGTGAGCGTTTTTAGCGAAGAGCACCACGCCGCTGGTGTCCCGGTCTAGGCGGTTGACGATATGGCAAACAGGCCGCTGGCCGGACTGGGCGAGATAACCCGCCACATAATTGGCCAGTGTTCCTGTGTATCGAGAAAAAGAGGGGTGGACAATCAGGCCGGGGGGCTTATTGACGGCGATGAGACCCTCGTCCTCGTATAGAATATCCAGCGGCCCGGTTTCGGGGATATTGTCGCTCTCCCCTTGGGCACGGGTGACATCCGCACTGACCACCTCGCCGGGGGAAACGATGTAGGTAGTAAACCGTAGCACTCCGTCTACATGGAGGCCGCCGTAGGCTTTCAGCGCTTTCACCTGCGCCCCGGAGAGGCCCATGCTGTGACGTAAAATGTGGAGGAGGGCGATGCCGCCCTCCTCCACTGTAATTTGATGTGTGAGAATCATGGTTGGAGACCTCGCTTTCGGCTGTCTCCATTATAGCGTATGTTAGTCCACTTCGTCAAAGTATGCCAATAAGTCCTCGTTGTCGGTGTTGAAGAAGAATTCGGCATTCACCGTCAAGTCGTCCCCATCCCAGGCACTGATACCCAATTGGAACAGTGGGGCGTCTCGGTTCGGGGGCGCTGTCCCCTGGGCAATGACCGCTTCGAGTAACAGGGTCAATGTTTCTTGGTTTAAAGACCTCCAGTCATCTCCGTTAATAAAGCCTGCCAACTGGAACGATTCGACGTTGATCCAGTGGATTCTGTTGTCCCCCACAGTCAATTCATGCTCCAGTACCCGCTGGATGCTCTCGGCATTTGCGGCGTTGACGTGTTGGATATACAAATCTGCCGTCCGGGGGGTTAGGTCGGTGATATAATATTGGCTACTGTAGGGCTCGCTGCCGAGGAACCCCTGCACGGTAAAATCTGTGTAAAAGGGAGACATGCCAAACAGATTCCCGCGGACATAGTGGGCATCGGACACACCCAGCCCCATAGCCTCTTCCCGGAACACGGTATATATCTCCCGCCATGCCTCCGGGGTGAGTTGTACGCGCCAGTGGCTGATATCCGCCGGGTCTGCCGGTGGGGTGGCAAAGGCCGCCCGGTATTTGTGGGATTGGTCTAATCGTGCATCCACTGCCCTTCTGTAGGGTGTTGTGAGATGGAATTGCCGCAGGACGGTACGGCCGCCGGTGGTCTCAAACGACACGGTAATCGGGCTATGGTTTGATGATGGGTGTCGATTGTCACGAACCATGGAGATATACTCATCAAGACCGTCTAAGAGAGCTTCCGTCAGCGCAGCATCCTCAATGACCACCTCTTTAGCCCGCAGGGCTTCATAAGGCAGGCTGCCGCCCCACCAAACCTGATTGTTATATGACAGGACTTGGACAGACCGAATCTCGTCCACACGAAACTCTCGGTCTAAGATTAGATTTTGGGCAAAGAACGCCCCCACGATGAACGCCACATTTAGCACCGCCACAATCCCAAGGCCCGGCAGGCTTTTCACCACGTTAGAAACCTTTCTGGTGGTAATCAGCTCATAGGCAAAGTAGGCGATGGCCGCCACGGCATAGATTGCGATAATCATAATCAGATCACCACCGCCGTGCTGGATGCTAAAGATGACAGCCGCAATGGCGGGGACGCAGATGGTAACCGCCACGGCAATGCGGATAGCAGATTGCACCAGCCCGCTTTGAGCGGAGTTCCCGGCGGTTTCACTCTTACGCCGCTTGAACAGGATGGCCGCCGCAACCAGATAGAGCAGGGCCAAGATGCCGGTATACAGCCACCCCTGAATAAATACGGACTCGAACCGAAGCATACCGCTCCACGCGTCCAAAATAAATCCGAAGGTGGTGCCAAAGGGGATGTTGCTGACACTGCCGCCGAATATCCCGAAGCTCTCCGGCACCACCACCCGGGTCATGACCGTGACAACCTCGGTAAAGGCCAATAGGATGGTGCGGGGCAGAAACAAAATCAGCCCGGTGGTGACAATATTAGAAAAGATGGTGCCGGTGACACTCATGGCAACTAACGTAGTCGCCACCACTAACAGCGCACCCATGGACAGGCCGAGGGATACCAACAGCATAGTGGACACGTTCATGACCACATATTGCGCCCCAACAGCATAGATAGCTATCGTCACCCCGGTAGAAAGCCAGATACCGCCCAGCACCCAAGTGAGAGCCGCCGCCAGAAATGATATAAATATGGTTTCCCGCTTATGGGGCAAGCTGTGGTAATAATCACTGGATGCCCGCTTGTTGAGAAACGAGAACTGGAACAAGGTCATAATCGGTGCCATGGCCACCATGGCGATAACTAAGGTGATATTGCCGCCGAATCCATCCACAATGGCCCGGCCGGTGCTCCAACCGTTTGCCACGGCACGAATCTGGCCTTGGATGGTGCTGATGGGAATCAAGGTCGCCCCCAGTAGCAAAATGGCAAAGAACAAGACCGCAACGAACAGAGAGCGGCGCAAGCCCTCTTTGTATAATTTTATATGAAACATGGCTTACTCCTCCCCCAGTATATTGTCAAACGCATAGCCGATGGCCTGCATCTCGTGGATGAACACTTCTTCTAACGACAGCGGCAAAATGTCCAGCAAGGCCGGGGACTTTGCTGCGAGAAAATTCTTCGTCTCGTCTCTGTCCCCTCGGACAATAAAATTAGACACAGAGCCCCGCTGGCTAAAGTCCATGATGTCAAGACCATCGAACACCTCTTGTCCGTAGGGCTCTAAAAACGCCACTTGGACTTTGAACAGGGATGTTTTCAAGTTCTGCACATCCGACTCAAACACGATACCGCCTTGGTAAAGCAGGGCCAGTTGGTCACAGGTGTCCTCTAATTCCCGCAAACTGTGGGAGGTAATGATGGCGGTAGTGCCACGCTCCATGACGTACTCGGTGATGAGATTTTTGACTAAGTTCCGTACCACTGGGTCTAGCCCGTCAAAGGTCTCATCGAAAAAGATGTATTCCGGGTTACAGCACAGTGCCAAAATTGTGGCCGCTTGCCGCTTCATGCCCTTGGAAAAGGTACCGATATTGGCCTTCGGGTTTAATCCGAACAGGTTGACGAGCTGTTTGTATCTGTCATTGTCAAAATCTTGATGGATAGACCGGTACATATTCGCCATCCGATTCATGGATGCGCCGGGGAGAAAATACAGTTCATCCGGCACATAAGCGATTCGCCGTTTGGCGTCCGGGTTCTCATAAACCGGTAAGCCATCTAGAGTAATCTCTCCCGTATCCGTTTGATAGACCCCTGTTACCATTCGCAAAAAAGTGGATTTCCCCGCACCGTTTGCACCGATTAGGCCATAGATGCAACCTTTGGGTATCTCGGCGCTCAGGTTCTGCACCGCCGGGAAGTCACCGAACTTTTTGGTTACATTCGTTGCTTTAATCATGACTGCCCTCCTGATATGCCGCCTCCACAATCTGGAGGATTTGTTGCTTATCTAACCCTGCTAGTTTGAGTTGGCCGACTAAAGCCCTTAATTCTGTCAAAGACATCTCTTTTCTCCTCTCCTTGAGTGTAATTGCCCCCTGTTCGCTGACAAACGCGCCCCGGCCGGGGGCCGTGACGATGACACCGGCCCGCTCAAGCTCTGTATACGCCCGCTGGACAGTGTTGGGATTGACGTGTAACTCCACCGACATCCGCCGTACCGACGGCATTTTATCTCCACCGACGAGTACGCCGGTAAGCACATACTTTTCCACCTGCTGTACAAGCTGTTCATACACCGCCTGGCGAGATTGGTTATCAATCTGATACACGACCGCACCTCCTTTTTCAACTGTTCTAGTTGTGATGGTACAGTTATAACATAGGGCAAGGGTGATTGTCAATAGGTTTTTTGAGATTGTTTGAAAAAAGTGTTTCCGCCCTGCCGGGGAAAATCCTATTTCCATGTTGCATTTTCCACAAAAACACCTTACAATGAATGTATCACAAAAAAAGGATGACCTTATGCGACATTTTCAGCAACAGATATTAGAGATACTCTCCCAAAAGCGGAGCGGCAGGGAAAAGGCCACCGTAGCCCAATGGTATACGGCGTGTTCCCAAGCAGTGATGGCGCAACTGCCGGAGGGGTGGGAGACACCCACCGCTACTGTCAAGCGGGCTTGCTATTTCTCGGCAGAATTTTTGGTAGGCCGATTGATTCACAGCAACCTGTATAACCTCGGCCTCCTGAAAACGGCAGATGAGGCGCTTGGACAGGCCGGACACGCAGTGAGCGACTTTGAAGCGATTGACGACATGGCCCAAGGAAATGGCGGGTTGGGGCGCTTGGCGGCCTGTTTTCTGGACTCTGCGGCGACATCAGGTATTCCTCTTGACGGGTATGGGATTCGCTATCAATATGGGATATTCAAACAGCAATTTATAGACGGGTACCAAGCCGAGCTGCCCGACGATTGGTCGGCAGTTGGTGACCCATTTAGTGTGCGGCGGGAAGACGCTGCGGTTTTGGTGCGGTTCCGGGGCCAGACGGTTCGTGCCGTCCCTTACGACACGCCGGTGATCGGCTATGGCAGAAAAACGATAAACGTCCTGCGCCTGTGGAAGGCGGAGGCGGTGGACAAATTCGACCTCGGGCAGTTCAATGACGGGGCGTATGATCAGGCGTTTGCAGAGAGAAACCGGGCGGATGAAATTTGTGCGGTGCTATACCCCAACGATAACACCCAAGCGGGGAAAGAACTGCGGTTAAAACAGCAATATTTTTTCTCCAGCGCATCACTGCAAAACATCGTCTCTCGCTTTGTGGCAGGGCATGGCACGGACTTCACCCGGTTCCATGCGCATTTCACTATCCAGCTCAATGACACCCACCCGGCGGTCTCTATCCCGGAACTGCTCCGTATTTTGATGGGGGCCTACACCTTGCCCTTTGAGGCGGCCTTTGACGTGGTGCGGAACACTTTTGCCTTTACCAACCACACCTTGATGCAAGAAGCATTAGAGAAATGGAGCCAAGACCTCTACTACGATGTCTTGCCGGAGGTGTATCCCTACGTGGTCATGATTCAACGCAAGCTAGAACAAGAGCTGTCTGCCTGCGGTATCACAGGGGAGGCGCAAGCACCCTATCGGATTATCCAAGACGGCAATGTTCATATGGCACCGTTATCTGTATACGGCTCTTATGCCACCAACGGAGTGTCAGAACTTCATACGGAGCTATTGAAAACCACCTTGTTTGCACATTGGCATCGCATTTACCCAGAGCGGATTCACAATAAGACCAACGGCGTCACCCAGCGCAGATGGATGGGATTGTGCAACCCAGAGCTCTCACACTTCCTCACCCATCGCATCGGGGACGGGTGGTTGACGGACTTAAATCAGCTAGAGCGTCTCAAACCCTTCGCCGATGACCTAGCTGCTCTGGCAGAGTTCCGGGCGGTGAAGCAAAAGAAAAAAGCCCAACTGGCGACTTACGTGCAAGAGCGGGAGGGGATCGTTCTCAATACGGACTTCATGTTTTACAGTCTGTGTAAGCGGATTCATGAGTATAAGCGGCAGCTATTAGACGCGCTGGCGGTTTTGGATATCTATTACCGGCTCAAAGAAGGAGAAATCACTGGCTTCACCCCCTCTGTGTTTCTCTACGGCGGGAAGGCCGCACCGGGCTATGTTAGGGCCAAGGGGATTATTAAATTTATCAATGAGATTGCGAAACGAATCAACAATGACCCGGACATGAAAGACCTCATGCAGGTGGTTTTTGTGCAAAACTATAACGTAAGCTATGCGGAAAAAATTGTGCCCGCCACAGATGTCTCGGTACAAATTTCCACCGCCGGTACAGAGGCTTCCGGCACCGGGAACATGAAGATGAGCCTGAACGGTGCGGTGACGCTGGGTACAAGGGACGGGGCCAATATTGAAATCGTCGCACAAGCCGGGGAAGAGAATAACTACATGTTCGGTGCAACCATGGACGAGATCACAGCGGTGCAGGCCACGTATTCGCCCGTGGAGAGATACAAGGCATCACCCCGGATTCGGCGAGTGCTGGATACGCTCGTTGACGGCACCTTTGACGATGGGAAATCCGGCGTGTTTCAGGAGTTATATGATGCGATTTTGCTGGGTGCAAGTTGGCATACGCCGGATCATTATTATCTGCTGTTGGATTTTGAGCGGTATGTGGATGCAAAACTCCGAGTAAATCGGGATTATCAAGACCAAGAAGCCTTTGCCAGAAAGGGTTTGCTCAACACGGCAAGTCTTGGCTTTTTCTCCAGCGATAACACCGTTCGGCTATACGCAAGGGACACTTGGGGGCTACTATGAAGCAAGCGGGTGTGTTAATGGCAATCTCGTCTCTGCCGTCTCGATTTGGAATCGGTGACTTTGGGCCGTCTGCCTTCTCCTTTGTGGACTATTTGGCGAAGGCAGGTATTGATATTTGGCAAATTTTGCCCCTTAACCGTCTAGGGTACGGCAACAGCCCATATCAGGCGTACTCCAGCATAGCAGGGGACGAGATATTCATCAGCTTAGATACGCTGATGGAGGACGGGTACCTGACCCCCAGTGACGTGGCAGAGCTCTATGCGGATGCGACACGAGTGGACTATGATGCGGTGCGGTTATACAAAACCCAGTGTTTGAGAAAAGCGTTTGCCCATTTTCAAGCACATTACCCCCGGTATAAGGCTCAGTTTTCTGCGTTTTTGGCGGCGCATACCTGGTGGCTCTATGACTATAGCGTGTTTTTGGCACTAAAGAACGCAAACAACGCCATGTGCTGGACGAAATGGATTCCCCCACACCGGGACTGGATGTTAGACAAGCAAGTCGACCTGTCCATGTATGAAACTGAGATTGCCTTTTATCAATTTTTGCAATTTATCTTTTTTGACCAGTGGCAGCGGTTAAAGGCCTACGCCAACGCAAACGGTGTCTCCATCATGGGGGACATGGCCTACTATGTGGGCATGGACTCTGTAGATGTGTGGGCGAATCGGCAATATTTTTTATTAGACAAGGACTATGAACCCACCCACGTAGCAGGCGTCCCGCCGGATTTGTTCACGGATGAGGGACAGCGATGGGGCAATCCTATCTATAACTGGGCCGCCATTCAGCGGGATGATTTTATCTTTTGGATTGAACGGTTTCGGTTCCATGCAGACATGTTCGACTGTCTCCGCATTGACCATTTCCGAGCCTTTGATACCTATTGGAAAATTCCCGCCGAGGAAGAGACCGCCATCCATGGAGAATGGGTAAAAGCACCCGGATATGCGTTTTTTGATACCCTATTTGCCGCCCTGCCGGAGATCAATCTGGTGGTGGAGGACTTGGGCCTCATGCGGCCGTCAGTATTTCGGCTTCGGGATCATTATCACTTTATGGGCATGGAGATTATGCAGTATTCCTTCGGGAAAAACGGACGGCCCAGACCCAGGGTGCTGCGGGAAATCGGTCATAAAATCGCATATACCGGCACCCACGACAACCAGACAACCTTGGGGTGGTTTTTGAGCGAGCCTGTGGAACAGCAAGAGAAAATCAAAAGATACCTAGACAAACAAGGCTATCAGGGGGGCATTGTAGACCAGTTTATACAGTATACCCTCTATAGCGGTGCGCCCACGGTGGTGGTTCCTGTTTGTGATATTCTGGGGTTAGATGATGTGGCTAGGATGAACACACCGGGGACGGTGGGGTCTCCGAATTGGGAGTGGAAGTTGGTGGATTTTGGCTTGTTTGCGGAGAGGGTTGTGGGGTTTGCTGATTGGGTGAGGGGTTGGAAGGGTATGTGTCCTTGACCTTCTCTCTCTCGGCGTTGCTACCGAGGGATGCTTGGCGCAAGCCGAACAGAAAAGGCCAAGGGCACAGGACGCGCTGGGCATCGTTATACAATGTACAACACCCCACAACCGTTGAAAATACGGAGCTAACCTACAACATGTGTTGCCTTTCTACAACACAGAACTTCTCAGGATCAAAAGCAAGAGGGTGTCCACCGCACTTTTGCATCACAAGTTCTTTTTTGTATACGCTTAAAGCTGCCCATTTGCATTCCTAAAGTATAGCCACATTTGTTCAGAGCGAGAGAGCGTTTCTGGAGTGCCGTTTGGCCCAAGGTTAGGAGGGGACTCAGTACATTGCACGATGAGTTCGCTATCCATTTTTAAGTAGTATGAGCATACTTCTCTTGCTGATACCGAAACAATTCGGCATATCGATGCTTATTTTTCAGCAACTCATCCTGAGTACCATCCTCTACCAACCGACCCTCCTCCAACACCAAAATCCTGTCAGCTAGGGTAACGTTGGACAGCCGATGTGAAGTAAATATCGTCATCTTTCCATCCGTCAACGATTTTAGCGTTTTGAAAATCTCATGCTCAGCTTTCGGATCCAAATTGGAGGACGGCTCGTCCAATATCAGTGCAGTGTGTTTGCGATAGAGCGCGCGAGAGAGAGCTAGCTTCTGATGCTGTCCGCCAGAAAGTTCTATACCCTCCGAATCAAAAAGTCGTGTGAGGCTGGTACCCAGCCCCTTTTTCGCCATTTCCAAGATATCATCTCCAAAGGCGGCTCGTATTGCGTTTCTTGCAGGAACATCTATTTCGGCATCAGCCTTTTCTTCATTGTCGGTAATGGAGAAATTTTCACGCAAGGTGAAATGATAATTCTCCATCTCTTGAAAATACACACTAAAATTGGCTCGCAAATCTTGTAGCTTGTACTCTTTGATATCTAAACCATTGATGCGAATCATCCCTGCGCTTGGCTCATACATACGCAACAGCAACTTGATCAAGGTGGACTTGCCGGAACCATTTAGCCCTACCAGCACTACTTTTTCATTTTTTTCCAAAGAAAAGCTAATTTCGTGAAGGGCTGGTGTGGTTGATTCTGGGTAAGTAAAGCTAACTTTGTCGAACGTAATGCTCCGCACCTGATGCAGACGTTTTCTCCCATTGTCGAGTACACGATTCCTAAATGCACCCAACTGCTTAATAGTTTCAATTTTCAACTTGTTATCGTAAATTTGCAAAGATGAACTGGAAAACATGCTGATTGACGACCACAACTGCATTGCTAGTCCAGAAAACAAGACATAATCGCCCACTGTGTTCGTGCCGCTTAGTACACCAAAGGCAATATCCACTCCGACAAAGATTACCATTGCTTCAGGCAAACATTCCAACAGCCCAGTCAAAATGGAACGCCTTCGTGTCATGCCTCTTCTTTTGGTGAAAAGAGACTGCCATATCCGCTGATAACGTTTCATCAACCGTCCGCCAGCACCAAATAGGCGAACATCTTGAGCGAAGATTTTTTCCGAGGAGATACGCTGACAATAATGCATCTGGCGATGCTCGTTTATTTGCTCTAAGCTTAGTACATATAAAAGCTTTGTATACTTTGCCGCTGCAATGGAGGCAGGTATCGCCGCCGCCATCATCACAAGCCCATAAAGGGGGCTGGCTTGATAAAGCACAATAAAAGCAGCAATAAACGATACGCTGGCACTGATACAAGATAGTGCATTCCACAATATGTGTGAAACCGCCATGGAATCGCGGGTCGCAGTTTGCAACCTGTCATAATATTCTGGATTGTCGAAAAATTCCAAATCGGCAGAAAGGGAGCGATCCATCATTTCTAAGGCAAGTTTACCGCTTAGAATATCATCGTGCATGGCTTGAGTGTATTGTGCAGCCTTTTGACTGAGCACACGCACAAGTGCAATAGCTAGAAGTCCGCCGAACAACAATAGCAACATTCCCTGGGCATCATCTACCATCCAATCTCCAGCCAACAGGTCTATCAGGTGCTTTGTCACAAAGGCTGTGATAATCGTTAAAAGCGGTGTTACAATATCCGCCGCAATGCGTATAATCGTATACAACTTGGAAGAACTCCAAGAAAAAGACAAGCACCACATCACTGTGGATACAAATCCACGCAATCCTTTTGTAACATGTTTCATTTATCCGTTATCTCCCTCGCAACCCCATTCGGTAGCAAAAACCGTGTCATACACACAATCCCTATCCCCAGCAGGCCAGTCCCAAACGCAATATTTGCCCTAATATTCAAGTCCAGTAACGCAGCTAGTGGTGCAGACAAATATGATCTCGGTGCAAGAAGTCCCGTGTTGAAAATCCACTGGATATACCCCTCCGCAAAAGCAGGTAGCCACATGTCAATCGCCGAAACGGTCCAAAAGAAAAATGCCATGACCGCCACGGCTGCCGCCGTGAACAGCCCCGCAACGACGTAAGATGCCCTGCTCTTCGCTAGCCGGAATAGCCGATATAGCCAAAGCCCCACAACAAAGAGAACACCGGGTATGCACAATGCCAACAAAATCTGCCCACGCAGGGCGATGCTCTCCACATAAGTATTGCCATCGGTGATGATAAAGCCGTCAGCAGGCCGGTACAAGTCATACAAAAGTGCCTCTGCGTCAAGCCTTGCTGTCAAAGGGTTATATGCTGTGGGTTTGAGATATAAAATTCCCGCTACATCCGTGTAGTCCTGCGGAATCCAAGCAAAACCGTCACTTGCACTATCGACCACGCTTTCTACCACGCCAACCACGACATAATCCATACCGCCGATTTGCACAGGCAGACTTACTACATCTGTTGTACCAAACAAGTTCCATGCCATAACACGGCATAAAATCACAACGTGTTCGTCACCCGCCTGCCAAGAACTGCCGGCAATAAATGGAAGGTGCACCATCTGGAAATAGTCCTGCCCTGTCATGGAAACCGGGGCGAAAACGGCAGATACCCGGCTCTCAATTAAGCGCATTTCAATACGCTCCGTTGCAACCACTCCGTCATAGAGATTCGCCCACTCTGTAACATCCCTCAGATCGAGCAACAGTGAGGCATCCTGTCGCACAGGGATGATGGTCATCATATCACGGCGTATCAAAGTACCTGCTTGCGCTGCGGTGTATCTGATATAGAAAAGCGAGGACACAATCAAGACAAGGCCCAAGGCATATGCGGCGAAAGCACGCTTATTCATCGCTCACCCACTATCCGGACACGATCACCATCTGTGATGTGACGGTCACTTTGGAAAATAATGGGGCCATTCATCTCGCCGGACAGATTAAAGGATGTGCTGCGGTCCCCACGTTGGGTGACGGTGATACCTACACGCTCTGCAAAATAACTATAGCCTAAAAGAGTGTTGGATTCTCGTCGTGCAATGAGAATGAACTCCCCACGCTCATCTTCATGTATGGCATAATTGGGTAGCATTCGGCCGACTGGGGTGATCATATCTTCGATAATAACCTCTGCACGCTCCCCGCCGCTGGCATCAGGTACATCTACAGAAAATTCTAGGCGTAACTGCCCTTCAACCGCTGTGATTCGATTGATTTCAGTAGGTATGCCTTCTTCTGTGTTCAATGTAGGGATATGCAACCGCACAGTTTGCCTATGCCCAATATCTGGAACCGCAAGCAAGGATTCCGGAAAGTACGCTGTCAGCATAAAATCAGTCCCCTGTCGCACACCTAGGCGCAAAATTTCTTGTCCTGCTACAATCTGTGTGTTATCATCCCCCATGCCAAGCGAAAACCGTGCGACACCGCCTGTCGTGGCGTATTCTATATGATAAATCAAGTCGCCTGTTGCAAGTAAGCGTTGGAGCCGCTCAATTTCTCGATTGTTTTCCACTTGGTTCGCCCACGGCAACGCACTGTTTTGATGCCGCAAATGCACAATGCGATCGAATATGTGACTTCTGTCTACATGAATTTCAAACAGCGACTCATCCTCGTGCACCAAATCGCCATCCTTGACAAAGAAGTGGATTCGTCCTGCATAGTCGGCATACAGGGGCGTATGCGTTTCGGGGATTGTCAAAATCCCATGGCTACGGTGTGTCGTGGTGATAATTCCGCCCGTTTCAAATCCCACAACAACCCCTGCCACGTCGAGATTATGTATTGTATTGGAGAAAAAGGTCAAAAGCAAAAGCAAGCCCACCAAAATGACACCTAGGCGTATAATTAGTTTCTTCCTGTTTTCCATAAACATGCTCCTTTTCTTTTTTAGGGCTACCGTAGTCCAGACAACGCAATCCCTTCCACCATGTGCTCTTTCCAATACAAAAACATGAGCATCGGTGGCAGCAGATAGAAAAATGACGCTGCAAATATCATATCCAGATGGCGATCCGCCATCCCGCCCAAATACACAGACAACGGCTCTAACGCCGGCGTTAAAAAGATGATCGCCTGCTCTACAATGTTCCAAGTGTTAACAAATGTCAGGATAATCAACGCCGCCAAAGCAGGTTTGAACATCGGCATGACCACGGAGTAAATAATCCGCAAATGCGATGCACCATCAACCTGTGCCGCCTCAATATATTCAGGGGTCAAACCTCTGAGGTACTGCCGCATGAGAAATACCCCGAATGGGTTCAATGCTGCAGGCAAGATAACAGCCGCTCGATTCTCTAAAAGCCCCAGCCAATCCGCCATAATAAAATTCGGCACCAATGTCACTTGCAATGGCAAAAGCATGATCACAATATATACAAAATACAACTTTTCCTTATGCCGATAGCGGCTCGTTTCAAAGGCATAGGCCGCCGGGACGGAAATCAAAATCTGCCCTAATACCACAGGCAGAGCCAGAGCCACGGAGTTCCAAAAACGGCCAATGTACGTGGGGCTGTCGAAAAACAATCGGAAATATTGACCAAAGGAAACAGAGTCGGGAATCAGCGTAAAACGCACATAGTGAATCCCATCAATGGCATCATACATATTGCCGGGGCGTACCTCATAGGTGTAGCGATTGAAAATCTCGAATTCGCTCATAAACGAGTTGGTAAACACAATCAGCACAGGGAGGACAAACAGTGCCGCCAGCATAATCAGCACTGCGTAAATGAATACCATCTGTATGCGCCGTCTTCTACTCATAATTCATCACCCGTCGTTGCGCAAAAAGCATGACCAACACCACTGCCGCAATACTCAATGTCAAAATATATGCCGCTGCTGACATTCGCTGGTAATCAAGGGCTTCAAACTGATTGTTCATATAGTGTTGCAACATGTATAGGCTACGATGCGGATACGCCCCCGTCAGTAAGAAAATCTCTCGAAAAGACTGGAACGATTGAATAATACTCAGCAAAAATACCATAAATGTAGTGGGCATTAAGTAGACAAGCGTAATTGAGCGAAACTGACGAACAGGCCCTGCACCATTGATTGCGGCGTTTTCGTAATATTCCTTGGGAATCAAGTTAAGTCCCGCCAGATACAATACGATATTAAATCCCACATTCTTCCACATGAAAATAATTACCACGAGGAATATTGCCCAGTCAGTATTCAGCCAATCTATGGGTTCGCCAATAAAGAGGCGGTTGATGAATCCGTTTAAGCCAAACAGACTGCGCCAAACATGCACCACAGAGCCAGACGGAACGACCAAGGGCAACACGAAAAACACACCCAGTATGCTTTTCCCAAGCCCGCCCAGACGGCGTAGCATCATGGACACCAGCAAAGCAAACAGCATATTCAGCGGGACTGACATCGACATAAACAACAACGTGTTTCGCATGGAAAGTCGAAATGCAGTATTAGTCAATGTGTTGCTGAAATGCTGAAACCCCACGAAATTTTGCCCAACCGGGTTGTCAATCATTGCCATACGCATGGATAACAAAAATGGTGCAATGAAAAATAGAAGGAGCCCCAATATGCTGGGCAATATTAGAACCGCAAGCAACGATTCACGACGGGTGGTGTATGGCAGACGCAACATGGGCTGTCCCCCTTTTTCTTAATGGTGTTCAAGCAATGTTACTAGTTAATCCCCATCTCCATCAGTACAAGTGTAACACGATTCTGCAAATCAGCCGCCGTTTGCTCTGCCGATACTAGGCCATTATGGAATAGTTCTAAGGCTTCGTCGATGATGTTCTCAATGGCAAACGGAAGCGTTCTGGTGTTTGCCATTGGCATATCACTATGTGCTTCCATTCGGATTTTTACATCTTCCACAGATTCATCTATGGTGTCGGTCAATAGTTGCCAACCAAAGTCTTCTCTAGTGGTACCTATAGTGTGCCGTAACCACAACACTGCACCATGGTGGAATAAATGTCTGTTGGTCGGCTGCATATGCACCAATGTGTCACGATTGTCCGGATTCATCACAAATTGAATGAAATCCCAAGCTAAAGCCTGCTCAACCGGGGTAGCATTGGCACTTAAGACATAGGTTGACCAAGAAGTATCCACCAGTAGTTCACCACGCTCATTGACGCGAGGGGTCAGTTCGGTAAATAAGGGTCCTGTCTCAAAGTGCGGGAAGTCTTGATACATACGATAAAATGAAAAGAAAAAATTCCCACTCCAATATGTTTCTAGCTCGGGGTCAATCCAATACCGCCACTGTGGCTGAAGGCTCATGTTCTGGCGGGTAATTTCCCGGATATACGTAATAAGGTCAATAAATTGCTGGTTGTTAAAATCTACCAAACCTGTTTCCATATTCAAGAAACTGTCGAGACCGAGCTGCACAGCCCAGCTTATATCAAAGTAGGGGTCAAAAAGAAATGAGGTGTCCACAGAGATTCTCCGGTGCAACTCCATGAGCTCTGATAGCGTAACGCTATCTTGTGCCGCCAATGCTTCTGACAGACCGGGGACTGTGCTGTTGGCTGTAACAGTTTCGTAGTGAAACTTCATAGGAAAAGCATGGAGCCGACCATTTACTGCTGATGCGTGAAAGACGTTCATAAACCAATCGTCTTCATGAAAATTTGGGTCAGCGGTCATGATTGCGAACCAGTCAACGAAGAAATGTGCCGAACGGGGGTCGCGATGATCTACAAATGTCCCGTCTATCAAGACAGGGGCGGAGCCTGCCATAAACTGAATACCAAGTTGATCCCGCTTATTCGCAAGACGATCTGCATCCAAAGTATAAGGACGTAAATTAATTAGCTCAACATTTACGCCGGGATTTTCAACCATGTACTGTGTAACAAGAAGCCGAAGATGAAGATCCCACTCAGAAGCCGATGCTATCGTGAGCGTTTCGCCGTAAAAGAGCGATCTGTCGGGGTTTGCGATGAATGCTACATCTACTTCCGAAGTGGTACTCTGATCGCCACCGTAGCCAGAAATGGACATCGTTAATAGAACGATAATCATCGCTAACAATGCAAATTTCGCATTGCGTGTTGGTTGTTTCAGTCGTTTCACCCCCGGCTACTGCCGCTAGTTAATCCCCATCTCCATCAGTACAAGTGTAACACGGTTCTGCAAGTCAGCCGCCGTTTGCTCCGCCGAGACTAGGCCATTGTGAAATCGTTCCAAGGCTTCGTCAATGATATTTTCAATGGCAAAAGGAAGTGCCCTGATAATTCCCATTGGCATTTCCATATGCGCAATTTGCTGGGCGATTACATCCTCCACAGTCTCACTTGTGGTGCTGTTCAACGGCCAGCCAAATTCTCTAAGGTGGCCTATACGGAATGCCACATGCCATTCCCCGCCAAGGTGGAACAAGTTTCTGTTGGTCGGTTGCATTTCTATGAACTCTCTGCGTGTGTCCGTATCCATCATAAATTGAATGAAATCCCAAGCCAAAGCCTGCTCAACCGAAGTTGCGTTGGCATTTAGAACATAGGAACCCCAAAGATTCACCAGTAGTTCGCCACGCTCATTAACCAAAGGGGTCAATTCGGTAAATAAGGGACCTGTCTCAAAATCCATAAAGTATTGATACACGACGCTCGGCGATATCTGGAAAAAATATCTCTCACTTTTATACACCTCTTGCTCTGGGAACGTCACAACCAAGCCTACCCATTCCCCAAACTCACTTTTCAAGCTAGTAACTTCTCTGGCGTATGTGATAAGGTTTATAAATTGCTCGTTGTTGAACTCTACCCAACCTGTTTCAATATCCATGAAACTGTCGAGATAGAAATTCACAACCCAGCCTGTATCAAAGTTGTAGTCAAGAAGAAGTGGGTTGTCTGTGGGAGTTTCTCGGTGAATATCTATTAAAGCCGACAACGTAATGCTGTCCTTTGCTGTCAAAATCTCGCTCAAACCGGGGATTGTGCTGTTGGCTGTAACTGTCTCGTAGGCAAATGTTGTGGGAAAAGCATAAAGTTGACCATTTACTGCTGATGCATGAAAGACATTCATAAACCAATCATCCTCATTGAAGTTCGGGTCAGCGTTCATGATTGGAAGCCAGTCAACAAAAAAATGCGCTGTGCGAGGATCGTGGTGATCTACAAAGGAACCCTCTATCAAGACAGGGGCGGAGCCTGCCATAAGTTGAACACCAAGCTCATTCCGCCCATTCGCAATGTCAGAAAAGCTAAATATCTCGACGGTTACGCCGGGATTTTTGGCCATGTATTGTGTAGCAAGAGGGCGAGTCATGGTAGGAGATGATACGACTACCGTGAGTGTTTCGCCGTAGAAAAGCGTTCGGTCGGGGTTTGCGATAAACGCTGCATCTACTTCCGGGGTGGTGTCTTGACTGCTACCGCAGCCGGAGATAGACATAGTCAATAGAAGGATAGCCATCATTAACATTGCAAGTTTTTTGTTGTGTGTTGGTCGCTTCAATCGTTTCACCTCCGGCTACTGCCGCTAGTTAATCCCCATCTCCATCAGTACAAGTGTAACACGATTCTGCAAATCAGCCGCCGTTTGCTCCGCTGATACCAAGCCGTTTTGGAATAGTTCTAAGGCCTCGTCGATGATGTTCTCAACGGCAAACGGAAGCGTTCTGGTGCTTGCCATTGGCATATCGCCAAGTGTATCCGTTCGGGCTCTCACATACTCCACAGATTCATCTATGGTGCCGGGCAACGGCCAGCCAAACTCTTCTCTAACTGTAGCGATCCAGATCGTAATAGCGGATGACGCACCTTGATGAAATAGATGTCTATTGACCGGATACATATGGAACGGATGTAAACTCCGTGCTGCCGCTCCAAGAATGTCTGGATTCATCGAAAATTGAATAAAATCCCAAGCCAAAGCCTGCTCAATTGGGGAAGCATTGGCGTTTAGAACATAGGTTGACCCGGAAATATCCACCAATAGCTCACCACGTTCATTGACGAGAGGTGTTTGTTCCGTGAATAAAGGGCCTGACTCAAGGTGCGGGAGATATTGATACATATCGGCAAACGAAAAGAAATAATTCTCGCTCCGATATGCCTCTATCTCGGGGTCAATCCACCAAGCGGCATGAGTGCCCCGTGCAGACATCTCAAAGTTTGGGCTGGTAATTTCTCCGGCGTATGTAATCATGTCAATAAATTGCTCATTGTCAAAATCCACCAAGCCTGTGTCAAAATCCAAAAAGCTGTCGAGATAGAACTGCACGACTTGATCCACGCTAAAAAAGGGTTCTAAAAAAAATGAGCTGTCTGTGGACATTTCCCGGTGCAACTTCATGAGTTCTGATAGTGTAATGCTATCTTGTGCCGCCAATGTTTCTGACAGACCTGGAATTGTGCTGTTGGCTACAACCATCTCATAATCAAATCGCATAGGAAAAGCGAGAAGTCGGTCGTGTATCGCGGATGCGTGAAAGACGTTCATAAACCAGTCGTCCTCATTGAAATTGGGGTCAGCGTCCATGATCGGGAACCAATCGGCGAAAAAATGAGCCAAGCGGAGGTCGCGGTAGTCTACGAACATCCCGCATATCAAGACAGGGGCGGAGCCGGCCATAAGTTGGACACCAAGTTCATCCCGCTTATTCGCAAAGCGATCGACATCCTGGGTATAAGACCACAAGTTAATTACCTCAATCGTTACGCCGGGATTTGTGTCCATGTACATCCTGGTAAGATACTGAAAAGGCGAAAGTGCACCATCAAACCCACCAAAAGTAGTGGCTATCGTGAGCGTTTCACCGTAGAAGAGTGATCGGTCGGGGTTTGCGATAAACGCTGCATCTATCTCCGGGGTGGTGTCTTGACTGCTGCCGCAGCCGGAGGTAGACATAGTCAATAGAAGGATAGCCATCATCAAAATTGCAAGTTTTTTGTTGCGAGTTGGTTGTTTCATTTTTTCCTCCTTTTAATTTGTCCCATTTTAACAGCAAACCCAGATAAATGCAACAAATTTTATGGTGTTAAGGACACCTACAAGCTAGACATATTGTCCAGCTTGTAGGTACGTCAAGCAATTAGTTAGCCATCGGAGTACGCATTATGTTTTCCAATACGTGACTAGGCCCCGTCATACGACAACTGTTGCAACCACAATATGCCTGAACCGTGTCCGTCCGGATAGCACGAACTTTTCTCAATTTCTTCATGGAGTTTTCCTCCTCTCTTTCGTATTTCCCCCCGAATAATATGTAATCCGGAGTATGCAAAAACATGAAACGCCGTATCATCTTCGGCCGCAAGACAACAGTGGAGCTTTCATATTTTGGCCTTAAAAAATTAGAGATTGCGCTTTTGAGCAATGATATGTACCAGACCATCTATTGTATAGAAAGGCGGGTCGTCAAAATTTGTTTCAGAAAAACGAACCTCATATCTATCCTCTAAAATATGTACCAAGTACACCATCCCGCAAGGGTTCAAAAGATCACGGGTGCCCCACAAATGACCGCCATTTGCTTGAACCTTATCCGGCAGAACGCCAAACCGCGTATTTAGCAGGTTAAGTATGTCCTGCCGGATTTTTGTTTGAGCAGAATTTTCTTTTACACATAAAGCCATCTTCGTTCACCTCACGATACAATTTGAAAATCTTCGCCGGATAACCTTCCGACAACAAAATCAAACAGTTTATCCTTTGATGCTTGATCAAAGACGTTGACAATTGGAAGGGGACTGTCTTTGAGGCCTTTTTCCAGTGCCTGTGACACCATGTCCCGATAGACACGATTGATCACGACCCGCCCAAGAGCTTTGGAGGCATTCAAATCAAACTGCAAATTGGACATATGATAACAATCCACATTGCAGCCAAATTTATACTTACACATTGTGGATATTTCCTGCAAGAACTGCATCGAATGCTCATCACATATGGTACAAAAGAGAAGGAAGTCTACCATAACAGCTTGAAACACGAGGTGAGGCAAAACACCAAACCCCTTAGTAAGTGTTTCGTTTAAGTTTTGAATGGCACCGGGCACAGTTAAGAGGATCAGGTCGGGCTCTTCTGCTTCCGCCAATTGCGAAACCCAACGGTTGAAATAGATAATCTTATCCACAGCGTCCACGCCGGGATCCAACATAAAACCCGGAAAAGAGTGAAGCCCTAACAACTCGCAGCAATTTCTAGACCCAATCTGTGTAATTCGATAACCGTTTTGAAGGAACTGCTCCCGCAATACCAGCGAGGCTTCAAATTTGTCTGTCTCTTCCCAAAGTCCGACTACAGCAACGATGGGAACCTCTAAGGGTTCCAGTGGTGGGTTCTGCTCTGTTGGGCGAGTTAACCCATACGCTTCTGGGGTTTTTAAGATATTCAGGTTTTCAAATAGGCAGCCCGCCTGCACACAGGTCACTTGAAGGCTTTCAATATTTTGTGCAGACAGGTTGGCGGCACATATGACTTTTTTCAATCTTGGCACAATGGCTTCAATCTCTTTGATAATCAAGGTTTCCACTTTTTCAGCCGCATGAAAGGCCGGGATGAAAACCGTATCTATGTCATTGAGTGCAGGTTCAAATGTAGACATCACCGTCCACTCTCCAATTACTTGTCCAACCAACCCCCATCCGGCGGGAGAAATGAGTGCACTAATTTGGAACGCTGGGTCGAGTAACGATGTATGTCTTAAAAACGGGTCAAATTCTATGCTATACGGATATACTCCAACGTGTATGGCGCACACTAAGTCGACCAAATGCTGTGAATCAAATCCACTTAAAACAACAATCGGTATATCAGGAGAATCTAAAATTGCGTTGCTACTGAAGTCGGTTTTATCCTTATCATCGAAGCAACCCTCTCCGTGGTTACTGTTTGCAGCACCAGCGATGAGCAAGGGAATAAGTTCCTCACAATTCAACCTTGGGTCATTGATTAGATGAGAAATTACCTTTGCTGTGATGAGCGGTGCGGCATAACTGTTGCACACAGATGACTTAATCTTCTGGCCGCCAAGCTCCAACTGATGCCTGGATGACGCATGAAAAGAAATGCGCTCAATTGGATCATGCCGGAACATGTAAGCGTCATCTTTTAGCTGTGGGTTGCATTTTACACCAATCACATTGGATATATAGGCTGGATATGTAACAACACCCTCGTTACTAGTGGCCGAAACAAGAATAACGCCTTTTTTAAGCAAGCGCTCAACAATCGTCTGAATCGGTCGAAAGTCCTCGTAATACGTTGACCCAATACTAAGATGAATGAGTTTGACACCTAAAACCTCACAAAATTCTAAAGCTTTTAAGAATCTGCCGATATACCCTCGCTTTGTGTCATCTTTCAACACTTTAATGCTGTGCCAAAGCACGCATTCCATATCCGCATATTTTTGCATAACGCGCATACATACGGCAGCGTGATTTTCTTCGATTATGCGATTCTGATATAGTGAAATATTGAGATTTTCATCAACGATCCACTTCCTCTCCAGAGGGAAACAATCCAGATGTACACCATCATCAATGATCGCAGCTTCAATCAACCGGTTTGACATAGTCATATTTCTGCGCCTATAAGCGATACATATGCGCATAGACTCCTTCTGCTTCTATATAATTCTTTGTGCATTTCCTTTTCGACAAGAGCACCATCTTTCATACCGGGAATATGCAAGAACAACATGAGAACAAAAAATTATAGCAAAAATCAGCGGTCGAAAATTCAAGCGAACCAATATCATTTCCAGAATTTGTTGCGGTGTTTGGGTTGTGCTGCTCCAATATGAATGTTCGACTGACAGTATCTTGTTTGAGTTTTGGCTTGAAGATTGTCTGCTAAACGAAGTCGAGCCGGGCAATATCATCAGACAGTGACGTGCAAATGCTTAAAAAGGATTTCGCGGATAACACTATATTCCGCCAATTACTTTTTGTCCCTTAATTACTTTTTGTTCTTAATGGTATCCTACTCTCCAGAATCTGTCAAGGGATAATTGGTTTTTTCCTAGGACAAACGCATGAATGTGTTTGCCCGGCACGGCGCACTTTTTCTATATTTCAAAAATTACAAGCCAACTCAGACTGTCGAAACCGGACGTCTGCAGAAAGTTTTGACTACCTTCCCTACAAAGGGAAGCGGAGCAAACGGCTAGCCCATCCTGTTTACAGTAGATTCCGGCATAGTCAAAGTCATTTCGGCGTTCCAGCCCAATACCGTTATAGTGTCGCTGGGTGTACAAATAATCGAAATTTTCATTTTTGCATACGCGGATGATCGTGTAGTAGTTCACGCTTTCTGCGTAGCCAAAGCTCCCGCTGTAGGCGCTGGCTAACCACCCCATGAACGCATTTCTAGTTTCATTTGATACATTTTTCATCTTGAACACTCCTAATCATATATTTTTTTGTTACCCCGCCTATGCTCCAAGGTCAGAGCACAGGCGGGAATGTTTACTACACACTTACCGCTTGCGCCAACTTGGTTGTGCCGTGGCTGTGAACCTTCCCGCCGGTTCCGTACATGTCACGAATCTCGTCAAGGTCGTACTCTCTACGGCTCCGGGGCCGGTAGCCGTCCGGTGCAAGGAACCAAGCAGTTTTCTTGTTGTGCCACTTGAACTTGAGGGACTTCAACTGTTCCCGGTGGGGTTTCGTGTCACCAGTGACCCAAACAAAGCACCCGATTACCTCAATCTCTATGTTGTCCATCTTCATGAGTTCGGTAATGAGGTCTTTGAACTGGTCGGCGGTCTCGGTGGTGGCCTGCCGTGCGGTGTAGGTCTCGCCGTCTTTGGTCTTGTGGATATCTTTGAGTAGCGGGAACAACTCGTCATACTCGGCGTTAATCGCCTGCATGGTCGCAGTGTCTCCGCCACGGTCGGGGTGGTGCTTCTGGGCCAGTTTACGGTACTGGCCTTTCAATTCTTCCAAGGTCTCCGGGGCCGGTGTAAAAAACTTGTACATTGTGGTGTCCTCCTGTTTTCGTAGTGAATATTGGGCGGAAGCGTGCGCGGCTTACGCGCCATAGTTACCACAATCAACAGGTGGACGGCGGTGTCAATGGAACCGTGGAATAAAGTCCAAATACCGGCCCGAAGGCCGTAACAATAAATTCCCATTTATGCCGCGAAAGTCCATTTACTCCGACGGCAACCTGTGGTATTCCCCTCGCCGGGGTATAACAAACCACCGGGTCATGGTCATAAAATCTCGTGCCCTTTGTCCGCTGACAGAGGGCACATATTACGTCAAAAGGAAGGAGGGAATCAAACTGTCAAGAACAAACGAGAAGGCTCTAGCTGCTTTCATGGCAAACATGAGCGAAATTCAGGCACACCTTGCCGTGCTGACTGGGCATGTAAACGACCACATGGACGTTGCACCAGAACATGTAAACTGGGGTCATGTAGGTGATGCCGGGTATGCGTTGGAACTATTGACTGAGGTCAACAGGTTCCTAAACCTGAAATAGCCCCAAGCAGGCCCCGACCGGCGGCGAAGCGAACAGCCGGTCGGGGCGCCGCGCGTAGCGCGGCGCTGTTGGGCCCCCGATATGTAAGTACGGGGGTACATTCCGCAGAAAAACACTTGCCACAGTGCATACATGCTTGAGACGTGGGCGGTTGCTTGGATTAAAAACTAGGTGACATCATGTCACCACCGAAAGGAGCGTGAGGATTGGACTACCTAAAAACACTACGGATGCAGTATGGGGTTTCACAAGAGCAGTTAGCAGAAAAAGTTGGCATTTCAAAGCGCCACCTGATACGGATTGAGAACGGCACACAGGCACTGGCCGAGAAAATGGAAACGGCAATCAAAAGTGCCTTAGAGGAATTATGGGTTTTAAAAAGTGATTGTCGCCTTGACGTGATGATTGATTACGTCCGCATCCATTTCATGACGAAAGATGTGCGCCGGGTGGTGGAAGAGGCTCTGCGGTTCCCCTTTGCGGACATGATACGAGAGGAACGGGGCTTCTACGGCTTTGATGCCACCTATTGATTCGGCGACCTCTACGTCATGCAGGGTGCGGCGGACAGCGAAGAGTTATATACCCTGCTGGAACTAAAAGGCCGTGGCTGCCGAATGTTTGAGGCCCACATGGAGGCAATCAATTGGACTTGGTTTGACTTCTTCCAACATTGCCTAGACGGATTCAGCGCCCGGATTAAGCGGCTGGATTTGGCGGTGGATGACCGGGACGGGGTGTTGTGCATCCCTACGCTGAAACAAAAGTGCCGGGCAGGTGAATGGGAATCCTCTTGGATAAAATCATACTCCGGCTACGAATCCGGGCAGAGGCTCCGCAACGAGGAACAGGGTAAGCGGGAACTTATGGGCGAAACCCTGTATCTCGGCTCACTTAGCTCCGAGATATATTTTTGCCTGTATCAGAAGGATTATGAGCAGTACAAAAAACAGGGCATCCCTATAGAGGGCGCACCTGATAGAGGGCGCACCTGTGAAGAACCGGTTTGAAATCCGACTGAAAAACGACCGGGCGTTCAAGGCCATGGAGGATTTAGTACTCCGGCGGGACGTTGATAGTACCATCTTCGACATTGTAAACCGCTACACCACATTTGTGGATTACATAAATGGTGAGCAGGTAATAAATCCCCGGTGGCAGAGGTTTATGGGGGACGGCCGGAACGAATTGCGGCTCACTGTGAAGCCGGAGCCGTACACGATAGAGCGGACAAAAAAGTGGTTCCAGAAGCAAGTGGCCCCCACATTGAATCTGCTCTTGGCCTTAGACGACATGGAGGGCACCAACTTTATACCGGAAAGCTTAGGGTGCGCCCCACTGTCAGACAGGGCGGTGCGGATTTTGAAGCAGGTGGCGAAGTTTCAGAAGAAATAACAAAATACATAGGAGGATTTTTGTATGCAACACAATCAGGTTCAAATTTTCGAGAATCAGGAGTTTGGGGAATTGAAGGTGTTAATGGTTGGTGACAAGCCATATTTCCCGGCTACAGAATGTGCGAAAATATTAGGATATTCAAATCCAAAGGCTGCAATATTGCGGCATTGTAGGGGAGTGCCAACTATACAGGCCCCTGGTTCACGGACAGTCTAAAAAGGGACTCTAACGTAGGATATCATAGATTTACACAAGCTGGCATCGTTTTTCATACGGTGTCAGCTTTGTTTTGAG